>CYGL01000104.1_pt1 | contig 41583 bp, 64 predicted proteins | sample 485531 | NCBI WGS metagenome assembly CYGL01 (sample SAMEA3497897, study PRJEB9818) | human gut metagenome | reverse complement strand
CCTGTATCGCCAGATGATAACCCCTATTATCAATAGCCTGCGTAAAAAGTACCAGCGTGGAACCTATGACGCAGACAAGGCCGTTGACCTTTTGGTATAACGTAGCCACTGAGGGAGCGAAACTGTATACAAGGAGTTTGGCAGCGACAGCCAGTGGAGCCGCCTGTTTAACGTCCAGTGCCGCTATACTAGTGGCGGTCAACCTTGAAAAGCTACTATAAAGAGGAGGTAGAGTATAATGCTTGATGCAACTCAAATTTACGCCCTCTGGTACGTGGGCGGCATGATCTCCGGCGCACTCGTTATGATCGCATTTCTCAACAGCTAATAAGGGAGGGCTTAAAAATGACAGACTTAGAGCAAAAATAGCAACGAATACCGCGAATATAAGCGCCTGGCAGAGCAAGCGGAGCAGATACGGGACAGCCTGCGAGATGAAATTATTACCATGATGCAGGGAGCGCCGGAGATCGTAGCAGGTGCTTGCAAGGTGATGTATAAGGACGTGCAAAGCGTCCGACTTGATAGCAAGCTTCTCAAGACGCTGCACCCGGACGTTTATGCGGAGTGCAGCAGCAAAACCAGCTACAAGCGTTTTAGCGTGGTATAAGGGGGTGGCAGGTTATGTTATACTATCGTATTCCGGCAGGGGCTTGACGGGCGGGCGGTTGTGTCTGCTGGCACCTATTGTGGCAAGGTCAAGCGGTAGGTCATACTAGAGGTTCTTTTCATGGTTTTTGTCCTCCTGTTTTGTGGTGGTGGATAACACGTTCTTGTGTTGTCTATATAGTAACACATTCTTGTGTTTGTGTCAATGATTTTGCACACATTCTTGTGTTGAAAATCGTTCATGTTTGAGTGTGTCCAAATCTGCTCAGTTTCGGACACGCTGCCACGCCCTCCAGCGCCCGCCGCCGCCCCGATCGTCCCGGCACGGTCTACGCTGCTGCCTGTGCTGTGTAGCCGTTCCGGGTGCGCTGGAGGTGATAGGGGTGCACCGCGGGGTATACAGCCGCCGCCCCAGCCCCGCCCGGTCAGTCGCTCTACCACCGAAAAATAAAAAGGCTCAAAAAATCACCCCACCCCCATTGCCGATTCCAAAAATTCCGCCCAAAAAACAAAAAGACCCCTACAAAGGGTCTGTGTTCTGTGCTATACTTGCCTTACAAGCCTTGAAAGGGAGGAATCTACAATGGCTAAAAATAAAATGACAACGTGCAAGCACTGCGGTACAGAGATTGCCGCAAGTGCAAAGGTCTGCCCTCACTGTGGCGGCAAGAACAAGCCGCCTATCTACAAGCGTTGGTGGTTCATCGCCATTATCGTTCTGATTGTCCTGTCTGCTATTGGCGGCTCTAGCGATAGCGGCAAGAAGGGCTTTAAAGAGGGCTACAAGGACGCTACGTCCAGCAAGGCGAGCGCATCCACCTCTTCTTCTGTTGCGTCTGTGCCGGAAATCAGCGAGGATGATTACAAGGCTGAGTGCCAGACTGTGGACTATAAAGAGCTGTGCCGCTATCCTGAAAAGTATGAAGGCACTAAGATTGTAGTCAAGGTAAAGGTCTCTCAGATTATTGACGCAAACTTCTCTGGTAGCGAGAAAGCATGGAGAACCTACACGGACAACAGCGGATATGGCTTCTATGCCTTGATGACGAGTATTATATGCTGGATAAGCGTGGTGGCGATGCCGTAAAGATTCTGGACGATGATATTATCAATGTCTACGGTGAGTTCACCGGGCTTGAGAAAATCACCAGAGCGTTGACTAGCACAACCGATGAACTTCCTCGCATTGAAGTCAAGTACGCAGACCTCGTAGAAGAATAATCGAATGGTAAAAGCCAGTGGCTAAAAAGCTACTGGCTTTTTTTTGGAAAGATAGAAAAATGACATTGTTTATAATTATTCTTACCGTGTGCGCAATTATGTACATGGTAGGAGAATCGCAGAAACAAAGAACCATCAACCTCAAAATGGAAGAGATTGATGTAATGGATGGACACGATTTTGAGTATTATACAGCAGAAATGCTCAAATATGATGGCTTTAAGAGCGTAGAGGTAACTAAAGGTAGCGGAGACTTTGGTGTTGATGTAACTGCTTACAAGGACGGCCATAAATGGGCATTTCAGTGCAAACGATATAGTAAGAATCTTGGCTTGAAACCTATTCAGGAAGTCTATGCTGGCGCGAAAAGATACGGTGCAGATAAAGCAGTTGTATTCACCAACGTCTACTTCACGCCAAACGCTCAATCTTTAGCCAACACGCTTCATGTTGAACTGTGGGGCAGAGATAAACTCGCTGATATGATATGGCGGCGAAAGCAAGAGGAAGAAGCCCGAAAAGAATTTAGAAAATCTGTAATACACGGCAACCGAAAAAAGAAAGAGCCAAAGCAACAGACAATAACAGTGGAAAAGTCCGCTAAAGAATCTGTTGCAGTAGAAGAGTTGCCAAAAGCGCAAGGGCAGGACATGGAGCAACCAAAGCCAAAAGAATCAACTAATCAGCAACAGCCGGTTGTTATTGAACCGGAGAGCAGACAAAAACCGAGATTAGAAAATGAGCTAATGCAAATACTCTATCCAGTAAAATCACAAGAATTAGAAAAGCATAAAGAAGAGAAAATCGAGGTAAAAGATATGGCAACAATTATCGGTGCAGGAAAATACACGTTTGGCTTAAACATTCCGATGGGATGTTATGATTTGAAAGTGATTTCTGGCGAAGGACAATTCAAGTTTCAGACTTCTGAAAAAGATGAATACGGTCGGTGCAATATTGATTGGATGGACATGGGCAAATCTAGGGATGCGGCAGATGGATATAAAGGCTTGACGCTACCAGAGGGATGGTTCTTTTCTCTTGAAGATAGTTTGAAGTGCGAAATCACGAAATCTAAAATGTTAGAAATCGAATAATACACAAAAGCCAGCGGCTAGATGCTCTCTAACCACTGGCTTTTCTTATGGACTATTTACTTCACGATTTCAGCGTGATAAGGATGATACTCAACATTGGGCAGGGGCATCCAATACTTTACGCCGTGCATGATGCACTTGTTATCCCGGAGCAGAACCGGCTCGATCTCGCCGTTCTCGTCAGGCTCAAAGGAAAGCTGACCGCTATCGACAACCTTTCCGTCACAAGCGATAACAGGCTCGTGGAAGCACTCGCCATAGTCAACGGTGCGCCAGAGCTTCAGCATAGTCTCGAAAGCGTAGTTGAGGTATTCCCCCATATCCTGAATCTTATCTGCGGTAAGCATAGTTGTTCTCCTTTCACATGGGCATCTGGGTCTGGCTGTTCGTGACCTGAACCAACATAACAGAGTTCGCACACGGTCTCCACTTCTTGATGTACTCGACAGCCTCGTCAAACCGCTTTTTCGGAACGTTGTTTCGGCTATTCACATTAAACCAGTCCTGAATGTCCCGGTTGCACTCCATGAACAGCTTCTGAGAGACGCTGCGGCTCTTGTAGGCTGGGCTGTCCGTGCCGCCAAGAGCGTTGATGACCACCGTGTTCACAACACGCTTCAACACGCGCTGCTGGTTGTAGTCGATGGTCATAGTGTTCTCAAGAGCGGAAATGCGTTGCTCCTGCTTCATGGTACGCTGGTCGATCACAAGGATTGCTTGCAGTTCCTTAGAAAGCCCTGCAAACTGGTTGACTGCCACGTTCTTCTCAAGGTCAATCAGCTTCTGGCGAATCTCCATGCCCTCCGGCGTACGCTGAATCATTGCAATGTGCTTTGCCATGTCCAGAGTGAGGATGTGCTCAATGGAGCGTCCACCGTTTACTAGATTTTTAGTAAACGATGAATAGTCGACGTTTTCCTTGAACCCATAAGCGGACATATTTGCAAACCAGTCATTATAACGAGACTTGATTTTGAGCCGTTCGTGCAGTTCTCGACCCAGCACAACCTTTTCGCCAGTGTCGGTGTCGTACACGGGGATAACGTCTTCGGAGAAGATATGGATGGTTTCAAGATTATTATTCATAGAAATTTGACCTTTCTATCTTGCGAGAGCAGGCCATCTCTGGTATAATAACCCAAAGAGGGTCTATACTCTCTGAGCGTGTATGATACGTTCGCTAAAGTTTGCCGACAGCAGCGGACGTATCATTTCTTTTCATTAAGCATCGGATGAAGCAAGAAGAACGATTCTCGCAGCGCAGAAGACAAGGAAACCATGTTCTTGATGCAGTAGTCTTGCAAGTGATTGAACTGGCGTTCCGTCAAGCTAATGGTCAGCGTACGATTGTATCTTTCAGCGTAAGGATTGCTCATATTATCCCACCCCCTTTCGATTGTTGGTGATATTAGTATAACTATGTTTTGTGCTAAGTCAAGGCATGAAACACTATCCGTAGTACTGCTATCTGTACTATCTTTGTATTTTCTACATTTTGCACAAAACTTAGCTATCCTTTTTGGTCGCTCCCGCTTCGTACCCTGCCCGGTAGTTCAGTTCGGACAGCTTACCGAGTGCTTCTGCGTACTCCCTGTCCTCGCTGGTCGGCTCTTTGCCGTGTGCGATGGTTTTCAGAAATTCTTCGGATGTCGTGGGAAAGTTCATGTTTTTTGCTCCTTTCTATTGCAGAAGTTGTTTGCTTCTGCTATAATAATTGACAGAAACCGAGACTGCGCCCTTGGTTGCGCAGCTTCTGTTTTGTGGTGGAATAGGTCGTCAGTGCTACTTTGGTCGGTCGTGCTGATGGCCTATTTTTTATGCCACAAAGGATAAATCTACCGTTGTTGGTTGATTCATCATGTGTTCTGCTGTCTTAGATTATAGACGCTTTGTATATAGTTGTCAACAGCCCAATTTGTATAATTCGGTCACACATCTGTGACATTTTACGCATTCTAACGTAAATTTACGTTATTTGATAGCGCTTCTGTAAACGGATTAGTTTACCCTAGTGGTAGTAACTCAAAAGATATTTTTCGATAATTCGTAAGGCTACTGTACAAATATACAGTTTGTAAAGCAACGAAAAAGTTTACAGCCGTTTGACCGCTCTATTGGCAGTAAAAATCTTGCAAAAAACACAAGAAAATGTTGACACAGACACGAGAATGTGTTATCATGGGGTTGGAAGAGAGGTTTGATAAAAATGGCAGAGAAGAAAAAAGGCGGCGCAACCAAAAATAAAGTCAATTCTGGAGACATTCTTCGTTCCGTTATGAAAATCAGGGGATATACTTCAGCGTCGCTCGCAAGACAAATGAATTATGAAGTTTCTTCTTATGTTACAAACCGTGTTAATGCGGATGATTTGAAGTTGTCCACAATGGCAATGCTCTTGGAAGAAATGAAATACCAAATCGTGATTCAGCCTATTGGTGCTGATGTTGCATCGGATGAATTTGTTCTCAAAGTTCTTGAAAGAGACGGTGAGTCTGAATGATTTACGGTTACGCTCGTGTCAGTTCCGCGGGTCAGGCGATTGATGGCAACAGCCTTGAAGCCCAGTCGGAACTTCTGAAAGCCAACGGCGCACAGAAAATCTTTTCAGATGTGTACACCGGCACAAAGCTGCATCGACCTGAACTAGACAAGCTGATGGCTGAAATCCAGCCGGGAGATACGCTGATCGTGGCAAAACTTGACCGTATTGCTCGTTCCGTGAAGGGCGGTATCGAAATTATTGACAGCCTTCTTGCAAAAGACGTGTCCGTGAACATTCTGAATATGGGTCTGATGAACAACACATCGACCGGAAAACTGATTCGCAACGTTATGCTTGCCTTTGCAGAGTTTGAGCGTGACATGATTGTTGAGCGTACCAAAGAAGGCAAGAATATCGCCAGTCAGCGTCCAGATTACAAGGAAGGTCGAAAGCCCACCGAGTATGACCGCAACCTCTTTGACGTTCTGCATGAGCAGGTGGAGAAGCGCATTCTTACGGTCACAGATGCCGCAAAACAGCTTGGCGTGACCCGCCAGACATGGTATCGGATTGCTGAACAGAGAAAGGCTGGATAAAATGACAGAAATGGACAAGCTGGATGCCATGCTTACCGAGCGTGGTATCGAACACTCTTATGGACGTAGATTCCCCGAAATGGATGAGCTGGTGGCGAAAGAACCTGATTTATTCAAAGGCCAAGACTGGGGAACGCAGATTGTGGTCTATGATGGCGAAATGCGAGCATGGGATGCTATCTGCGGATATGGCTCGTATGGCTATGAACAAGGCTTGATTGAAGTGATGGGGTCTGTCACGGACAAAGATGTGGAAGGGTTCCTTACGGCAGACGAAGTCATCAAAAGGCTGAAAATTAGTTGACATTGTTCGCAACCTAGAATAAAACAAAACGAGAAAGGAGAATACATTGAAAACGATTGATGGCAAATATGCGTCCGCAAAAGTGTTTACGGACAACATTGAAGATAAGGCATCGGAACAGGTTCTAACGCTCTGCAATCAGAGTTTCGTTGACGGCTGCAAGATTCGCATTATGCCAGACGTTCATGCTGGTTTCGGGTGTGTAATCGGGTTTACGGCAAATCTGGGAAAGAAAGTCATTCCAAATATTGTCGGCGTAGACATTGGCTGCGGAATGCTTGTTGCTGAACTTGGCATTGAACACATTGACCCGAAAAAGTTAGATAAAGTGATTAGAGAACGGGTTCCGGCTGGAATGAATGTTCACGAATCACAGAAAATGTCGGATTCTTTTCTTAGCCAGCTTGACTGCAAAGATAGCCTGCATAATGTTGACTGGATTCTCCGCAGCATGGGAACTTTAGGTGGCGGCAATCATTTTATTGAGCTGGACGAGGATGAAGAAGGAAATCAGTATCTTGTTATCCATACCGGGAGCAGAAATCTGGGCAAACAGGTTGCAGAATATCATCAAAATGTAGCAATTTCAAATATCAAAGGAAAGAATAAAAGAAAAGAAGCTACGGAGCGCTTGATTGAAGAACTAAAAGCGCAGGGTCGTGAACAGGAAATCTCTCAAAAAATCAAGGAATTAGACGTTAAGTTCCCTGATATTCCTAATGAGTTGTGCTATCTTGAGGGCAAAGAACGTGATTCTTACCTTAACGATATGCGGATTTGTCAGGCTTTCGCAAAGATGAACAGAGCAAGAATTATACACACAATTTTAGATGGCGTTGGAATCAATTCTATTCTGACCCATGCGTCCTTCTTTGAAACCGTTCATAACTATATTGATGAATCGGATGATATTATCCGAAAAGGCTCTGTATCCGCTAGAAAGGGAGAGAAACTGATTATTCCTCTTAATATGAGAGACGGAAGCCTTATCTGTGTTGGCAAGGGCAATCCTGATTGGAATTTCTCTGCTCCGCATGGTGCTGGCAGACTATATAGCAGATCAGCAGCTAAGAAGGCATTCAGCGTTGAGGAATACCAAAAACAGATGAACGGAATCTATACTACGTCAGCCGATGAATCTACGTTGGATGAATGCCCGATGGCATATAAGCCAGCACAGGAGATTATCAATGCGATTTCTCCGACCGTTGACATAGTAAAGCACATTAAGCCCATTTACAATTTCAAAGTGGGAGAATAAAACCGAAAGGAAAATGACATGAAAACCGTAAAATTGTCAGAACAGAGCTTGAAACTTATTGAAACTCTGTGCGATTACACCGACAAGCCTGATGTTCTCAACGCTGTTGCAGACGCTTTGTACTATAATGCAGACGAGCTGAAGCGTAGGATCAATCAGCTTTCGGAAGAAGTCGAATAAACCGCACATTCCATCCGTTAAAACAAATTTTGGTAAATAATTTTTCCAAAACAGCATTATAAAACCGAATATTTAATTTTTGTGCAGTTGTAGGCACTCTTTACATTTTCAGGTAGGGGGTGCCTAGTTTTTTATGCAGCCAAAGCAGTGTATCGCCATTATCGACAGCATCAAAGCGTATGCAAAGCAAAACCCGACCGAAGCGCAGGTCTACGAGGACTGGTTTCAGGCGGTGGTGAACCTGAGAGATGCCCTGTCGCAGGACAAGCGGTTCGATGCCTACAAATACTCTGGTGAACTGCGCTCCGTCTGCGCAGCCATGATGGGTAAGATGAAAACGGGCGAGGACGTGGCGAAGGTCTATGATATTATTGGACGGACGTACTTGTTTGAAGCAAAAGATGTGTTCGACAGCTATTGCATCTATCTTGAATGGAACCGTGCGCCGGAGAAGAAGTTCTATCAGCCGAGACGCAGGGTTCTGAAAGTGCTGGCAGATGACCTTGAGGACTTGTTTTATAAGCGGATTGACTTTTTGGGAGTTAGCTTGCCCGCTCGCGTAGGAAAATCGACGCTATGTATTTTTTCATCACATGGCTAATGGGCAACCGCCCTGATGTTGCATCGGTTATGAGCGGACATTCCGACAAGCTGACCAACGGCTTTTATGGTGAAGTGCTGTCCATTATCACCGACCCTGTGACCTACAACTGGGGCAAAATATTCCCTGACGTTCAGCTTGTGGACAAGAGCGCAAAGGATGAAAGCGTTGACCTAAACCGAAAGAAGCGCTTCCCAACCCTGACTTGTCGCTCCATTGGCGGCACGTTGACTGGTGCTGTTGAAATCGGCGAGGGCGGCGTTCTGTATAGTGATGACTTGATTGAGGACTTGGAGGAAAGCCTGAATGTTGAGCGCCTGAACAACAAGTACGATGCCTACCTGAACCAGCTGAAAGACCGTAAAAAGCAGGGCGCATTGGAACTGATGGTTGGCACACGCTGGAATGTGCTTGACCCTCTGGGACGCATCCAGAACCAGTATGCAGACAATCCGAAGTACCGATTCCGTGTGATTCCTGCGGTAGATGAGAACGGACACAGCAACTTCAACTACGATTACGGCGTTGGCTTTGACGATGCCTACTATGCCGATATGAAAGCCAGCATTGATGATGCAACATGGTGGGCAAAGTACATGGGCAAGCCCTATGTGCGTGAAGGCCTGCTGTTCCCTGCCGATGAACTGCGGTATTTCAACGGCGTTCTGCCTGACGGTGAGCCTGATCGCAAGCTCATGGTCATGGACATTGCATGGGGCGGCGGTGACTTTACCGCCTGCCCTATCGCTTATGTGTACGGAGATGCTGTGTTTATTCCAGACCTTGTGTTTAATAATGGCGATAAGACCGTGACCAGACCGGAAGTCGTGGGTAAAATTATCCAGCACAAAATCAACGTGGTGCGCGGTGAAGCCAACAACGGCGGTGACGAATACTGCGATGTGGTAGACAGCCAGCTCCGGCAGCAAGGCTATCATTGCTCTGTCCGCAGCCAACGCGCACCAAGCGGTCAAAGCAAGCTGTCCAGAATCATCCAGTATGCGCCGGACATCAAACAGTTCTATTTTCTTGACGAAAAACACCGGTCGAAAGAGTACAAGGCGTTTATGGAACAGGTCACGATGTTCACACAGCTTGGCAAAGTTCCGCACGATGATGCACCGGATAGTCTGGCACAGCTTGCAGATGAATTGTACAACGGAATCAGTAAAATTGAGCCTGTCAAGAGGCCTTTTTGATTAAAAACACAATATATTGTGTTCGCTGGGTCTATTTATTTGATTTCACCACTTGACAAGGCTTATAATGTACGCAGGAAGTTTTGCAGCTTCCCTTAAAGGAATAGCTTGCACGCGGGGTTTTGTCATTTTACTCGCGTGCGTGTCAACAGGCATATTCCTCCTTTCACCGGTGGATGTTTTCTCACTCTTTCACCTTCACCGGACTTTATATGTTGCGTTTCCAATTGTTAGGGGAATGTCAGCCTGTCTCCCCCACGGCTAGCAAGCAACGGTTCGATTCCGTTACGCAGCACAACCATCTTCTTTGTTTAGCTTTCTATTCTCTGAATCTCCCACCGCTATTCCCGGCTCTCTTTGCAATGTGTTTAGGCATGACATTGCAAAGAGCAGCGGTTAACCAATCAAGCCGGGTTTCTATGTTGCATTAGCTTAGTCAGGCTAGAGCATCCGGCTCATAACCGGACATACATTGGTTCAAATCCATTATGCAGCACCAAAATTGCAGCTGATCCGTTTACGTCTGTCCGACAACTGAATGTAAAGGCTGCAATGGTTTTCTTCGGGCGAAGAATAGCATGGCTGGAAGTGCGAACAGTTTCCCAGTAGCTTCTGACAGGTCTGTGCTCAACAGCCTGTTTCCAGAAATCCAACGAAAGGAGCACAGATGGTAGCAAAAGTCAGATGCAAGCGTCCTCGAAAAGACGCAAACGGAAATCCGTGTGATTGCGGACGTTATCTTGGCGAAGTAGAAGGCAAGTTCTCCCTTCTGTGTCCTCTTTGCCATTGGATTACAATTGGAGATTCTAACCTTCCAAAAGATACATGGGTATCCGTACCAAAGTTTAAGAACTGAATAGCTTTTGAAGCGCAGTTGTAAGCGCAGTGAGATAGACCTTAACAGGTTTGTCTTGCTGCGCTTTTTATTTTGCCGGAAAGGAGGAACGCATGGCTGAGTATCAGATAGTTGTTGCTGGCTTTTTGAATAAGCCACTGACTGGACGCAGACCGATTGAAACACCGGAGACAGAAATCAATCGGGCAAACGTGCTGAAAGTGGTCATGGGCAAGGCAGAACCTATTCATCTGCTGAACAAGAACGAAATCCGCTTTCTGCACAACTACTACTTGGGTAGTCAGCCCGTCCTCCAGCGCACGAAGGAGTATCACGCTGAAATCACCAATCGCATTGTAGAGAACCATGCCAACGAATGCGTGGGCTTCTACACAGGCTACATGAGCGGCACTCCATGCTCTTATGTGCGGTCTGAAACGGCAACGGGTGACGGTGAGGAAATCGCCCGCCTGTCCAACGCCTTGCAGTATGAGGGCAAGGATGCGCTTGATCGGCGGCTCTGGCAGTGGATGTTGGAGTGTGGACAGGGATACCGCATTGTTCTTCCCGACAAGGGTTACGGCGGCAACTACCCGGACGAAACGCCACTGCTGGTGGATGTTCCCGATCCGGACATGGCGTATGTAATTTACAACTCCGGCATCGGACACAAGCCCATTGCCAACGTGTTACACATCCCACGCAATTATCAGAACGACCTGAACGACCTGATTTGCGTGTATACGCCGAACCAGTACTTTGAAATCGACAACGGCAAAGTTACGAAATCGGAAAGCCATTCTCTTGGAATGCTGCCAATGGTCGAATACAAGCTGAACCCGGAACGGATGGGTCTGTTTGAACCGGCTATTCCTGTGCTGGATGCCATCAACGACCTAGAAAGCAACCGTTTGGACGGTGTGGCACAGTTTATCCAGTCCATCATGGTGTTCACCAACTGCCTTGTGGACGAAAATGCTCTAAAACAGGTCAAGAAATTGGGCGCAATGTGTCTGAAATCCACTTCTGGTCTGCCCGCTTCTGTTTCTCAGATTGCAAACGAGCTTGACCAGCAGCAGAGCCAGACCTTGCTTGATTCCATGTTGAACGTGTACCGCAGTCTGACTGCTATGCCTAGTGCCACTGGCAGCGAGAATGCAACGTCCGACAACGTGGGTGCGGTCATCGTTCGCAACGGTTGGAATCACACAGAAGCAAGGGCACAGCAGTACGAGAATATGTTCAAGTATGCTGAACGCCAAAGCCTGTCTGTAATGCTGAAAATCCTGCGTGATACGGCTGGTTCTAAGCTGATGGCAAGCGACATCAATATCAAACTGCCGCGCCGCCAGTACGATAACCAGCAAAGCAAGGTTCAGATTTTTGCGCAGATGCTCGGTCAGCCCATTGACCCGCAGTTGGCGTTCACTACGCCCGGTCTGTTCCCCGACCCACAGGCTGCTTACGAAATGAGTAAGCCTTTCCTGATTGCTGCTGGCAAGCTGGGAGAGGATGGGAAAGCACCGAAGCCGCAGGAGCAACCTAAACAGGATGTTACTGGCGCAAATGTAGGGAATATGGCAAGCAAACAGCTTGCCGATACCAATAAAGAAACAGAGGGCAAATAGCCCTTTGCTATAAATACGGCAGGGAAGCCGGTATACAAATTTCGCAGCGTTGCAGGGAAGCAACGGTAAAAAACGCAGGAGGAAATTAACGATATGAAACTCAATGTGTTGCTTGGTGATGCCTACAAAGAGGGCATGACCGCCGATGAAATTATTTCTGCGCTTGAAAAGGTTGCAGACCCTAGCGCAGAGGTAGAGAAACTGCGCAACGCCGTGACGAAAGCCAATGGCGAAGCTGCTGAGTACAAGAAGCAGCTCAAGGCAAAGCGCACCGATGACGAGAATGCCGCGCAGGAACAGGCTGACAAGCTGGCAGAAATGCAGAAGCAGATTGAAGCCCCTGACTGCCGACAAGGAGAACCTCGTTAAAGGAAACGACCCTTGCATCCTACCGTGAGAAGTTCGTTGCACAGGGTTATGACGCTGAACTTGCTAACAAGGCTGCATCTGCACTGGCTGACGGTGACATGGACAAGTTGTTTAAGTTCCAGTCAGAGTTTATGACCGCCCACGACACCGCATACAAGGCTTCTCTGCTGAAGGATATGCCCACACCTCCGGGTGCGGATGGCAAGGGTGGCTCTGACAGTGAGGGCGTGGCGTTTGCTAAGAGCCTTGCACAGCAGAACGCAAATACTTCTAAGGCATCGAGTGACGCAATGAGTGCTTTCCATTAACAAGGAGGAAAACATGAAGTTTACCCGAAACACGGTCAACGGAATCAACGATACCATCCTTGCTTCCAATGATTACACCGCCATCCCCTTTACCGTGACTGAAACTGCTGCGGTTAAGGCTGGCTATCCTATGACGCTGGCTGGCAAGAAAGCTGTTGCTGCTGGCGATACCGGCTCTAAGACCATCAACGCTGACGGCATCCTGCTGTATGACGTTGACCCGGCAGAGAACCCCAACGCCGCCCTACTGATTCGTGGTGTTATCGACACCAAGAAGGCAGCAGCAAGTTCTAGCTTCACCTTTGACGCTGACGCAATCAAGGCACTTAAGACCGCCGTTCCCGGCATCTTCTGCCGTGACAACATCAGCGTGAACGCTTAATAGGAGGTAAAACACATGGCACTGAATCTTAAGGAAGTCTTTGCCCCGGCTGCGATTGCCGCCTATTGGACGAATGACCCTACCAATGCGATGCCTTTCGCATCTGACGCACTGTTTCCCGCCAAGAAGAAAGCTGGCCTTGACCTGAAGTGGCTTCGTGGTCACAAGGGCGTGGGTGTTTCCCTGATGCCCAGCGCATTTGACGCAAAGGCTACGTTCCGTACCCGTGAGGGCTTCAAGTTCGATGAAACCGAGATGCCGTTCTTCCGTGAGGGCTACCATCTGGGCGAGAAAGACCGTCAGGAAATCCTGCGTGTTCTGGACAGCAACGACCCCTATGCCCGTGATGTGATGAACCGTCTGTACGATGACACCGCACAGCTTATCACTGGCGCTCGCATCGTTCCTGAGCGCATGATCTGGCAGCTGCTGGCTCCCGCCAATGGCGTTCCCGGCATCACCATCAAGGCAAACGGTGTGAACTACACCTACAACTACGACCCGGATGGCGGCTGGAAGTCTACCAATTTCAAGGACATCAGCGGTGTCGCCAAGTCCAAGTGGTCTGCCGCAACCGCTACCCCCATTGCTGACCTGAACGCTGCAAAGGATGCTGTTCTGGCAAGCGTTGGCGAGGTCGTGACTGAGGTGTACATGAACACCGCCACCTTCCGCAACATGATTGCTGCGGACGAGGTGAAGAATCGGTTCATGACTGTCACCGCAAAGGCAAACGCCGTTCTGCTGGACAGCGAAGCACGGCAGATTATCGAGTCTGCAACTGGCCTGACTATCCATCTGTACGACAAGATGTTCAAGGCAGACCAGTACAGCGTAAGCGAGAAGTACCTGCCCGATGGCATGGTGGTGGTTGCTCCTTCCGGTGCTCTGGGCAGCACTTGGTATGGCACCACTCCTGAGGAAGCCGACCTTCTGTCTGGTCAGTCTGGCGCATCTGTGTCCATCGTGAACACTGGCGTTGCCATCACCACTGAACTGACCGTTCACCCGGTCAACGCCAATGTCTACGCTTCTGAAATCGTCCTGCCGTCCTTTGAGCGCATGGACGCTGTGTACTGCATCAAGGCTTACTAAGGCGAAAGGAGGAAAGCAGCATGGGAGACCAGTATTCCGAAGCGGCAGTCAAGCTGGGGCAGTACATTGCTCCGGCACTTGACCGTGAAGTCACGGATGAGGACTACCCACTCTTCGACCTGCTGCTTGATTTCGCCAAAGACAAGATATTTGCGCAGGGCTACCCCTTCGGCAACAGACCGGACGAGTTGCCCTCGCAGTATCAGTCGTTGCAGATACGCATTGCAGCGGAACTGTACAACCACATCGGTGCAAACGGACAGACGAGTTATACCAACAACGGCATTACTCGTGTGTGGGAAAGTTCCGATGTGGCGCAGTCCTTGCTGAATGAAGTGGTTCCGAGAGTAGGTGTTATCGGCTGATGTTCAATGGAAGCCCACTGGATAAACGCCCACTGTGGTATTCAAACCCGGTCGGCGAGAAAACGCCTGTTGTGGACGAGTGGGGCAACGAAACCGGCGAATCCGCATACGAATCGTGGAGTGACCCCGCAAAGCTGATGTTGAACGTCAGCCCCCCTACCGGGTCTGCGGAAGCAAGCCCTTTCGGTGCGTTCACGGATTACAGCTACGTTGTCAGTTCGTCCAGCAGAAAGCACAACACACCGCTTTATGAAGGTACGCACGTCTGGTTTCAGACGGATGTTTCCAAGCCTTTCAATTACATTGTGGTCAAGGTCGCAGAGCATATCACAGATACGCTGTATGCGCTGAAAGAGGTGGCTGCAAGTGAAAATTAAAGTGAGGTTGAGCGATGCCGGACTTCGTGATGCGGAACGTCAGATACAGGAGTACAAGGCCACCCTGAACAGAAAGGCTAGAGCACTTGCTTTTCGCCTTTCTTGGCTAGGCCTTGAGGTTGCAAAGATACGCTTTGAGAACGCCGAATACGCTGGTTCTAACGATGTAAAGTGCCACATCAACCAGAAAGACAAGACTTGCACCATCGTTGCAGAGGGCAAGTCGGTTGCCTTTATCGAGTTTGGTACTGGCGTAGCGCATCAGGGCTGGGGTGCTGCCGGAACAGTTGGCCCGCTTCCTTTGCCTGATAACATTGGCGAGCACGGCACATGCGGTAAGGAAAACGGCAAGCACAAGCGCTGGTACTACTACGGCGACCCCGGCAATGCTGGAACCTACGTGGATACCGTTCCTGGCAAAGGTCAGCTGAACTACACCAGCGGTAACGATGCAGCTATGGCTATGTGGGGTGCTGTTGAAGAAATAGCTTCTCAGGTCGAAGCAACGTGGAGGGAGGTTTGGAGTAGTTGATTGATTATTTCAATCCCATCTTCACGGTTATCGCTAAAGAACTGCGAAAGCAAGTCCCCGGTATCTTTGTTACTGGTGAAATCAACGACAGCAACGTCAAAAAGTTTCCGTGTGTGCAGATAGAGGAAAACAGCAATCTGCCTGTGCACATTGATTCTGCCCGGCACAGCAAGTACGCCGCTGTATCCCTTCGTGTCCGCGTCTACTCCAACAAGGAAACCGGACGCATTGCAGAAGCCCGTTTCATCACAGGAATCGTGGATTCTGTTCTTGAATCACTTAACTTTCATCGCAAGTCGTTTGCCCCATTGAATGGGCTGTATAACAATTCCGTCTACCGGATTGAGTGCAGCTACGGGGCAACAATCGGGGAGGACGGAATGATTTACCGAAATTAAGGAGGTAAACATTCTATGAGTACTGCTATCTCCGGTCTGAATACCACCCTGTATTGTGGCGACAGCGCAACCACTCTGACAAAGCTGTGCGACATCAAGGACGTACCCGACCTGATCTCCGAACCGAACCTTCTGGATGCCACTACCCTGTCCGACCCCATGCAGGTCAACATCTTTGGCATCATTCAGTCCGATACCAAGTCCTTCACTGCCAACTACAACAAGGCTGACTATACGAAAGTCAAGGCGGCTGGCTACGATGAGACTTCCGATAGCAACGCCGTGAAGTATTACGCCCTGAAGATGCAGGACGGCTCCGGCTTCACTTGGCAGGGCATGCATCAGGTTGGTCTGTCCGGCTTTGGCGTGGACGAGGTTGTGGAAATGACCATCAACTGCATCTTCACCAAGAAGCCTGAGTTCAGCGAGACTCTGACTGTCACTGGCGGCTAATCCGCACAAATCGAATCAATCAAAATGGGCAGAACTGAACAATGGATTTTGGTTCTGCCCCTATTTATAAAGGAGAGCATTTATTATGGCTGCTAAGGTTATCAACTTTTCATTCCCCCGATGGCAAAGAACACTTACGAGCTGACTTTTCACCCGCGAGAGCGCCGAAGCTACTGAGCGCAACGGCTTCCAGATTTACGAGTTTTCCAACGGTCATCAACCCCATCAAGAACACCTCTGCTCTGTTCTACGGCGCGTTCATTGCCCGCAACAAGGGCATCAAGCGCAAGCTGGTCGATGATATGCTTGCGCACATCGAGGACAAGGAAGGTCTGATGGCTGCTCTGATGGAGATGTACGCAGATTCCATCAAGGCTCTGGTTGCCACTGACGAAGAGGACAAGACCGCAAAAAACGCAACGTGGGAGATTGTGTGACCTCACAGTCTCAGGAATCGGACAGCGGCACAGAGCCATTCTCTGTGTCCAAGCTGTTCCACGATGTAGAAGCCTATTACATCTCCATCGGCATGACCTATGACCAGTTCTGGCGCGATGACGTCTGGCTGGCAAAGGTATACCGGGACGCGGAAGAACTACGCGCCCGCAGAGCCAATGTTGAAGCGTGGAGAAACGGCTTCTACACAGCATCTGCGCTTTCCTCTACGGTTGGCAATATAGTTCCGAAAGAAAGGGTCTAGCCCCATTAAATACATGGATAGACCAATTCCTCTCACCCAGAAAGAGCAGGACGAGTACGAATACCAACGCGCATTGGAAGCGCAAGAACGCATCAAGAGGGCGATGTTCTCTATGATGAATCAGAAGGACGGTGGTAGCAATGGCTGATGTTGATATTACTAGCTTATCCGTAGAGATTTCTGCGGAATCGCAGGGTGCAGAGCTTAACATTGACAAGCTGACTACCGCTATTTCCAAGTTACGCACAAAAGGTAGCATTGGCAAGGTATGCGCTAGTCTTGATACTTTAACGAAGTCTATCTCTGCGTTGAAGTCCGCTTCGTCCGGTATGGATGGACTTAGCAGAATCAACGATTTTATGGACAGGATTTCCAACGTAAACCTGTCCGAAAGCGCAAAGGGTATTCGTTCTGTCGCGAGTGCATTAACTAGGATTTCTTCAGTCGATTTGAAAGGCATTGACCTTTCTGGGCTGAAAGGCAAAATGAATAGCCTGCAAAACGGCTTGTCCCCGCTTTCCAAAGTTGATGCCGCTAGCCTTAGAAGTGTAAGTAGCGCACTTAATTCTATTGCTAAAATCCCGGATTTTAGTAGCAAGTTGGATTCAAAGACACTGGATGATTTTGCTACTTCGTGCAAGGAAATCACAGATGCTCTTGACCCGCTCGCTTCTAAAATCGAAACGGTGGGAAATTCGTTCACGAAGTTACCATCTAACATCCAAAAGGTCATTGCGGCAACGGACGGTGCTACAAAGGCAAGCAGTAAATCAGCCAAAAGCTATTTAAGCCTGTCCAATCAGCTAAATGGTTTCATGCGGAATATGGCAAAGCTGGTCTCGCTGAAAGCCATTGCTACCTATCTTGGCAACGCAGCGGAGAAGTTCAACAGCTACTACGAAGCAGCAAACCTGTTCGGCGTGTCCATGAAGGGGCTGACCGGTGAAGCAAGCACGTTCATCAACAAGATGGAAACCCTGCTTGGCATCGACCAACCGAAGCCATGAACAACATGGCAACGATTCAAGGTCTGACTACCTCGTTTGGTATGGCAAGCGATAAGGCGTATGTGCTTTCAAAGAACCTGACGCAGCTTGGCTATGACCTCGCTTCCTTGAAGAATATCCCTGTTGCAGAATCTTTCACGAAGATTCAGGCTGCTATCTCCGGCGAACTTGAGCCTATTCGCCGTCTGGGTGTTGACCTGTCACAGGCGCGGTTGCAGCAGGAATTGCTCAATCTCGGCTACTCGCAGAGCGTTTCTACTCTGTCTCAGGCTGACAAGGCTGTTCTGCGGTACATTGCCATCATGAAGCAGACCACCGATGCACAGGGCGATTTTGCCCGCACTCTGTCCAGCCCTGCAAACATGATTCGTATCTTGCAAGCACAGCTGAACAGTCTGGCGCGTTCTGTTGGTTCTTTGCTCTACCCTGCCCTGAAATCCATTCTTCCCCCGCTGATTGCTGCCGTTGAGTTGGTCAAGGAACTGGTCACCGGCATTGCATCGCTGATGGGTGTGAAGGTGGAGTTCCCCGATTTCAGCAGTGCAAGCGATGCCGTAGGTGGCGTTACGGATGCACTGGACAATACCACTAAGGCGACCGGCAAGGCCGCAAAGGCGCTCAAGAACTACATCATGGGCTTTGATGAACTGAACGTCATTCAGAAGAACGCTGATTCTTCCGGTGGCTCTGGCTCTGGTTCTGGTGCAACCGGAAACCTCTTGGGCGATGTAGACCTGTCTGGCTACGATATGTTCAAGAACTACGTTGGCTCTTCCGTTGATGAAATCAAGGCGAAACTTGAAAAGCTGCTTCCGCTTGTCTCTGGCATTGCAGCCGGTTTTGCAACATGGGCAATTAGCAACGCTGTTCTTACTGCTCTTGAGAAAATCAAAGGCGAAGGTTCTTTGATTGAAACAATCTTAAAGCTTTGGAACGTCTCCCATTATGGGACGCAGCTGTCGCTGTTGGCATCATGGCTGCTCGTTTTGTTGACCTATACCAAAACGAGTGAGGCGTTCCGAAAAGGTCTTGAGCGTGTAAGAGCACTCGTTTACCTCGCAGCAGAAGGATTTAAACAGGGCTGGAACATATCGCTCACAGATGGAAAGCTTGGAGAATCCCTTGAATATCTGAAAGAATCTCTTTCCAATCTCGGTCAATCCATCCTGAATCTGCTCCCTGAAAGCTGGCAAGAAGGAATTACTTCTGCGTTTGATACCATTTCAAAGGTTGTAAAGAAGCTTGACCTTGACGTTTGGGATTTGGTCACAACGCTTGCCGGTATCGGGCTTATCGTGTCCGGTCATCCTGTTGCAGGTCTTGCGGTTATCGGCTTTGAAGCCATCTCCGTAGCTGTTCGTGGGCTTGGAAGCGAAAACCAGAAAACTGCCTTTGGAATGGAAACCGACTGGTTCAATTCCTTCAAGTCTATTGGCGAAAGCGTTGCAAACTTTGCAGCCGCTGCCGTCACTGCAATTGGAAACATCATCAACGATATTGCAATCTTTGTCGGTTGGATTAAAAACGGCGTTTCCGAAACAGACCGTCTGGACTTGCAGATGAACGGCAACTTCATTGAAAACTTTGTAATGGGCATTGCCCAAACAATCCACAATATAGGCGTTTTTGTTAGGTGGATTACAAGCGGTGTCGATGAAGCCGACCGGCTGGCAATCGCAGCAAACGGCAACTTTGCTGAAAAGTTCATTCTTCTGATTGCTGACGTTATAAACGGAATCAAAGAAGCTGTAAAGTGGTTCGGGAATCTCATTGACAAAATCTCTAAGTTCAACCCCGTCAGCGTTGGCAAAAACATCATTGATGGCATTGCAAAAGGCATCGTTGGCAAAAAGAGCGTTGCAGACGATGCTGTCAAGGCTGTAACGGACGGAATCAAGGAAGAAGCGCAAACTGAACTTGGCATCCACTCCCCTTCCAAAGTTTTCAAGGGTTACGGTGTCTACCTCATAGAAGGTCTTGTGAACGGCGTCTTAGCCACCAAAGACCTTGCAGTAAACGCTATCCAGTCCGTGTCTGACGCGGTAAAGACCATCGGTTTTCAGCTGGCAGATGAGAACTACGGTCTGGGCAACGGCTCCATCAGCCTTTCCGTTGACGCAAGCGGTAAGTCCATGATGGAAACCGCAAACGCGCTGAAACGCACGATGCGCACCACAAACGATAGCTTTAGTGGCTGGTTCAAGAAGATGAAGACCGACTTGGGCGACTTCACAGAGGGCATCGATGCTGTTACTGAGGCGGGCAAGGATATTTCAAATGGTTTCAAGTCCTCTATTGACGCGCTTGCCGCTGCATCGAAGTCTATCCTGAACACGCACGATGGTTTTGTCAGTGCCGTCTCTGACATCCGGTCTTTTGTGAAGAAGAGCGCTGCGGAGATAGAGAACGAGTACCAGTACAACGGCTTTTTTGGCGCTGCCGGGCTTGCTATCAAAAAGGCGTTTGAGGGCGTATACCTTGTGTTCGACAAGGTTTCCACTGCTATCAAGAACGTGTCCGACACTATCGACAATGTGAAGAACGTCATTACCACCTTTAATAACCTGAAAACCAAAGTTGGTGAGGTCATCGACCAAGTTCCCGCCTTGAAACAGGCGTATGGTGGGCTGAAATCCTTTTTTAGCAATTTGTTTGACAAAGACAGCGGCATTGAAAAAATCGTTTCTGACGGTTTTGACTACATTTTGTCAAAGGGCGCCGAGGTTATAAACTGGTTTAAAGCAAAACTCGGCATTGGCGGCGCTGGAGCTTCTTCTGCCGGCTCGGCAGGAGCTGACGTGTTAGGCACAATTGGAGGTACAGCGGCTTCAGGCGGCGCTTTGTCGCATCTTGGCGCATACGGTGGAATAGGCGCTGGCGTTGGGCTTGGCGTTTCCGGTGGCATCCAGTGGTGGAAGGACATGATAAGCACTTGGAAGGATTCTGACAAATCTTCCGGTACTAAAGTTCTCGAATCTATAAAGCACACCCTTTGGGATTTGTCTCCGATCGGAGCGCTTGTAAATCTCGGGAAAAGCATCTTCGGTTTTGCTGATGGCGGTTTCCCGGACGCCGGTCAGTTGTTTATCGCCCGGGAAGCCGGTGCAGAGATGGTCGGCTCTATGGGCGGTCACACGGCAGTTGCAAACAACGACCAAATCGTTGAGGGCATCCGCGAAGGTGTTGAAGCTGCAATGGAACGGCAGAACCAGTTGCTGCGCCGTCAGAACGAGTTGTTGCAGGCTCTGCTTGAGAAGGAAGGAAGCGCAGAGATTAACGTGTCCAGCTTCTATCAGGCAGTCAACAGAACGAACCAGCGCAACGGCAAAACAATTATCCCGGTAGGAACTTAAAGGAGGGGCATTTATGGAACTTGACCAGTACAATCCGATTCGGAGCGTGGATGGGCAGTATCTTAAATGCCCCTCTTCTTATCAGTGGCGGTTGCAGGACATTTCAGCGTCCGATGCCGGGCGCACCGAAGATAACAAGATGGACAAGAAACGTCTTGGGCAGTGCGTCAAGCTGGAACTGGAATGGAAGTACACCACGATAAAAGAAGCTGCTGCTATCCTGAAAGCGTTCAACCCAGAGTACATTAACGTTACCTACCTTGACGCGATGGCTGGCGAGTGGAAAACCAGCGAGTTCTACGTTGGCGACCGTGCTGTTCCGATGTATAATTCGCGGATGAATCGCTGGGAAGGGATATCTTTTAACATCATCGAAAGGGCTGCACACTAATGGTCAATGTATTGCAAGATATCATAAAATCCTTCAACGAGGGCAACAAACAGACTGCCCTTATTGAGGTTACTGCTGGCAGCAAGACGTTCACAATCACCGATGCGGACATCATTCAGGGCGGGTTGAAAATTGACCGGTACTGCGTGACCAACAGCAAAATCGAGGTCGGCTCTGCGGTTGCGTCTGAACTGTCCTTGAAGTTGCGAAACTACGATGGCAAGTTCAACGATGTTTCCTTCGAGGGTGCTGTCCTGAACGTCAAAATCGGCATCAAACTGTCTAGCGTCCTTGAAGGGGAAACGCTTGGCAAGGGCATTCTTGGACGTATGGTTCTTGGCTCTGCATCTTCCGATCAAGACGTTGCGTATGTTCCCTGTGGTTTGTTCATTGTGGACACACCGCCCCGCAAGCTGAGCACAATAAGCATCTCCGCACTGGACTACATGGTCTTGTTCGACCATGAAGTGAACGCTTCCGCCCTCTCCTTCCCCATCCATGTTGACGCGCTTATTCAGAAAATCTGCTCCATCTGCAATGTCACGCTTGCAACGGACGTTTCGGTGCTGCCAAACCACTATTTCAGCATCGGCGGTCTGCCGGATACCAACCAGAAGCTGACATACCGACAGCTTTTGCAATGGTGTGCGCAGCTTACCGGCACTTGTGCGTTTATGGATGGCAGCGGACGGTTTGTGCTGAAATGGTATGAGCAGACCGGCGTGACAATTACTGCAAGTGAGCGCTATTCCAGTGATATGCTGGAGAACGTACATCACCAATTACCGGCTTACAACCTGTGACGATGGCAAGGGCAACACATACCTGTCTGGCACAGCAGATTACACGCTTGACCTAAGTGACTGCGGTTTCCTGACCAACGCCTACGAGGGCGTTTTGAAAGAATTGCAAGCTGCACGTGGCGGGTTTGCTTACCGTCCATATAGCGCCACTATCAAGTCTGCACCATATTTGTTCCCGCTGGACATGATACGCTACAAGGACAAAGACGGCGTTGTACATGATACCATTGTCACCAACGTTACGCTTGCTTTGAACTGCAATACAGCGATTTCCGGCGCTGGTGAAACGGTCACAAGTTCTTCCTATGCGCAGTCTACAAGCGGTGTTACAAACCAACAGGCAGCAACAGACAGGGCAAACCTCGAAAAGATAAATCAGACTGTCACGCAGACGAACCAGACCAAGAACGACTTGACGCAGTTCAAGACGCAATATTCTTCCGATTTTTGAAAAGACGCAAACTGCAATTGAAGCCCGCGTCACGAAGGAAACATACCAAACTGACATGGCTGGTGTTTCTACGCGCATTGGTGCAGCGGAAACAAAGATTTACCCAAAATGCTGATGCTATCACCTTTCGCGCTACGAAGGAAGAGCTTGGAACCGCAAAGTCTGATGCAATATCTGCTGCGGCAAGTGATGCGTCTACAAAAGCAAACGCGGCTCAGAACAATGCAAAGGCATACACAGACGCACAGTTAAAGATAACAAGCGAAAGCATCACATCTACTGTATCCAAGACGTATGCAACGCAATCGGCTCTGAATAGTACAAATCGCAATGTTTCGACCGCTCAGAATACTGCAAATAATGCATTGTCTGGTGTCAATTCTCTTGGAAGTCGCGTAATTAGCGCTGAAACCAAAATCACCCAGAACGCTGATGCTATCGAGTTGAAAGTCTCTAAAGGTGACATTGCATCTACGATAAACCAGACTGCACAGTCTGTGCAAATCGAAGCATCCAAAATCAATCTGAAAGGCGCTGTCACGACTGAGGACATCTCCACAGAAGGCTTGAACGCAAAGGTCATTCAAGCCGGAACGATTACCGCAACGGAAATCAAAGCGGACACGATTACAGCTGGAAACATCGGTTCTGGACAGATTATTCGAAAGCTTTGGCAGAATGCAAGTGCTGGAACGGAAAGCTTAAATGGTAGGCCACTATATTTCCAAATGAGCGATTTTCCGGCACAGCAATTGGATCTGGAATTTTCGGACTTGTCTCATATTCAAATAATCTTTAAAGGCAATAGGTATCAAAGCGGAAAAAATGACGATAAAAACTGCTTTTCTTTTTCATCAATACTGGTTCCTCTGGTTGGTTCTAATTCCTTCGGTATAGCGGATGACGCTATTTTCTACACTGCTTCAGTTCCTCTTCCGTCCGCACGAAGCAGCGTATCAGATGACAGTTTTTATGTTCCGGATTCTACTCCGGTGTTTTCTTTTAGGTCTTTTGAAATACATTACAGCAAAAATCCATCTTACGGAAATCCTTATTTGAGCATCTATTTTCATAATGCAGCTGTTCAATACCAAACCGGTCTTGTATATTACGGAGAATTTTACAACGACTGGTGCATCCCATACAGAATATACGGTATAAAGTGAGGGCTTATGTGCTACTTGAACTTAGACAAAGAAACAAACCGCGTTCTTAGCGCTTCGCTTCTCTTTAACGGCACATCCATGCCGGGGAGTGTTGAGGTCGAAGCGCTACCGGACGGCAATCTCTACGATTATCTGTATGTCAACGGGGAGTTCGTCTATTCCCCGATTGAAAAACAAGAAGAGGAGGTGACTTATCAATGAGCTATCAAAAACAGAACTTTGCAGACGGCGATGTTTTGATCGCTGCCCAGCTGAACCACATGGAGGATGGCATTGCGGCGGCGGTTGAATCCAATGCAAACACGTCCCATACCCTGCCTGTCGCCACGACCACCACCCTGGGCGGTGTAAAGGTGGGCGACAACCTCAGCATTGACGCATCCGGCAGGCTGTCCGGTGCCGCACCCTACACCCTGCCAACGGCCACGGCCTACCGGTTAGGCGGCGTGAAGGTTGGCGATGGGCTGAGTGTGTACAGCGACGGTACGCTGAGCGTGACCAGCGTCAACGGGTTCAGCATCAAGGCACAAACAACCGACCCCGGTACAGGCAGTGCCCTTTCTGCCGGCACCATCCTGCTGGTGTATAAATAAGGAGGTGGTGAGCGCATGAGTGTATATCTCGGTATCGGGAACACAGCGCACGAAGTGTCCAATCTCTATGCGGGCATTGATGGACATGCCAGACAAGTGCAGAAGATGTATGTCAGCGTAAATGGGCAAGCTCGGCTCGTCTACCAGAGCCAGAGCGGCACGCCTAGCGGCACGCCTATTGGAAATCTGGCCGTAGGCAGCACCGTTAAAATCTCTGTGGGCGGTTCCGTCACGGATTTCATCGTGGTGCATCAGGGTCTGCCGGACAGTATGTATGATGCAAGTTGCAACGGCACATGGCTGCTGATGAAGGACATTTATGAAAAACGTGCATGGCATAGCTCGAACACGAATGACTACGCCAACAGCACCATCCACTCTTACCTGAACAGCACGTTCCTGAATCTGTTCGAGTCGAACATCAAGAGTGCCATCAAGCAGGTAAAGATTCCGTACCGCAAAGGTAGCGGCTCGTCCACGACTATCACCAGCGGCTCGGATGGTCTGTCTACGAAGATGTTCCTGCTCAGTGCGACTGAAACGAGTTTCAGTTTCTACTCTATGCCGAGAGGTGAGGGCGCAGTGCTGGACTATTTCAATGGTTGCGCAGCTAATAGTTCGGACTCCAAGCGTATCGCAAAACTCAACGGCTACGCCACCTACTGGTGGCTCCGCTCTCCGTACCGCAGCTCCTCTGGCGACGCACTGAACGTTGACGCCAATGGCAACTGGAACAACGAAAATTGCTCCGACTCATACGGCATCCGTCCCTGCATGATTTTGTCACCGGATACGCTGGTGGACGACACGGGACGCGTGATTGTGTGAGCCGGGAGACCGGAGAAAGGAGAAGGAAATGGACAACAACATCAAACCTGGTTATGCTGTACGCGCGTCAGAAGCCGATTATGCCGCCATTGCGCGGGTCGTGAGCGAGCACAACGAAGCCGCCGTCACCGGCGAGCGTTACTGGGGCATTGCGCTGGACGGCGGAAGCTACACGGTGTACGAAGCGGGCACTGTGCCGCCACCGCCGACCGCGGAAGAGCTGGCCCAGCGTGAAAAAGAACAACAGGATGCCCACAATGGGCAGGAGGAGGATAATGGAAAATAAACTTATCATGGACGTTTCCCGGTGGCAGGGTAACATTGACTGGGACAAGGTCAAGGCAAGCGGCAAGGTGGACGGCGTGATGATTCGCGCCATGGGCAACAGCACAGCGGGCAGACCCAGTGCCCCCTACACTGACCAGCAGTTTGTACGCAACTACGCAGAATGCAAGCGGTTGGGCATCCCCTGCGGCGTGTATGGCTACTTTAAAGCGGTCAACCGGGAGCAGGCCGACAAGGAGCTTGCCTACTTCAAGAAGCTGCTCACCGGCAGGAGCTTTGAGCTGCCGGTGGCCGTGGACATCGAGGACGAGATTCAGCAGCCGCTGGGCAAGGCTGCGCTGACCGACCTGACAGCTTACATGCTGAGCACGGTGGAAAGCTGGGGCGTGTACGCTCTGCTCTACACCGGCCTTTGGTTTGGCAACACCTTCCTCTACATGGGCGGCGCAGAGCTGAAGCCTTACGACGTGTGGCTGGCGAGATACCCCAAAGACCAGCGCAAGACCAAGCCTGAGGATAAGCCCAAAACGGCGTTTGCCTTTGGCATGTGGCAGTACACCAGCACGGCGCATATCCCGGGCGTTGTGGATGCCATTCCGGGCAAGACCACCAATGTGGACATGTCCCACGCATACAAGGACTATGCGGGTATTATCAGCAAGAAGGGCCTGACCCGTCTCCGGGAGGTGTAAGCCCATGCAGCAGATTCTCTCGTATATCTCTGCGCACTGGACGGAATGGGCCATCGGGCTACTGGGCCTTGGCTGGGGCTACCTTGTCAAAAAGGTGACCGAGTACAAGACCATCAAAGACGGCCTTCTGGCCATCATGCACGACCGCCTGTACCAGTCCTGTACCTTTTACATCAAGCAGGGCAGCATTGACATTGGCAGCCTGAAAAACATCGAATATCTTTACAAAAGCTATCACGCACTGGGCGGCAACGGAACCGGCACGGATCTGTATAACCGGGTCAAAGCCCTGCCCCTCTGTTACTGAAAGGAGTAGAAATACATGGAAGCAATGTTTAACTTTATCCCCGCACCCGTCGCAATCGTTCTTATGGTCATCGGCTTTGTGGCACTGGCAGTGGGTGCCATTCGCCTGGGCTATAAGCAGTACGTCAAGAAATGGGCACTGGAGCTCGTGACCATCGCTGAGGACAGCATCATGGGCAGCGGTCAGGGCGCAAAGAAAAAGGCACAGGTCTTTGCCACACTGCGCGGCGCACTGCCGGACTGGCTGAAGCCTTTTATCACTGATGAAGTGCTGGACAGCGTGATCGAAAAGGCTGTCAGCATGATGAAAAACGGCACTGGCAGAAAAGAAGCCTGCCATCAACAAGGAGTAAAGCATGATTGAGCAGAGCGTATCTCTCGCATCCAATGGCCGTCGTCAAAGTGCCGGGCTATGAGCAGCTGGTGCGCTTTGGCTACACCAAAAACCGGGGCGTGTACCGCCTTGCTGTCACCGCCACCGGCGAGTGGGAAGGGCTGGCTATCCGCTGCTTCTGGCACGTCCCGGACGGCAAAGACCCGGCGTCCTCGCTGGTTGTGGACGGTTATTTGGATGTGCCAGCCAGCGTGACCGCACAGCCCGGCACCGGGTGCATCACCTTTGAGGGAAGCGACGGCACCAAGACCGTGACCAGCTCAGACCTGCAGTATCGTGTCAGCACCAACAGCGGCACGGAGGACGGCACCACGCCGGAACCGGGTACCCCTGCATGGCAGCAGCTAATGAATGCCGTGCACACTGACGCCACCGCCGCAGAGCAGGCCAAGACCGATGCACAGACGGCTGCACAGCAGGCTGGGGCATCTGCCCAAAAGGCTGGGCAGGCCCTCTCTGACACCATCACCGCCAAAGAGACCGCACTGAAAGCCATCGGTGACAAGCAGACCACCGCCACGCAGGCTGTGGATACGGCCCGGGACAAGGCTCTCCAGCAGGTGGAAGCCTCCACAAAAGCCGCCCAGACCGCCGCCAGTGAAGCCGCCACCAGCGCGGGCAGTGCTAGCCAGAGCGCTCGGGAAGCCGCTGAAAGTCTGCAAGAGCTGAAGGACGGCATCGCAAGCGGTGACTTCAAAGGCGAGAAGGGCGACACTGGTCCGCAGGGCGAGACCGGGCCTCGTGGTGAACAGGGGCTGCAGGGCATTCAGGGCGAGCGCGGCCCGCAGGGTGCACAGGGGCCGCAGGGTGAAAAAGGTGATGCCGGCCCGCAAGGCCCGAAAGGCGAGACCGGCCCTGCCGTAGCACTGGACGCCACCCTCACCCACGAGGGCGAAGCCGCTGACGCAAAAGCCACTGGTGACGCGATCAGCGCAGTCAAGGCCCGGCAGAACATTCTCACAGGCACTGAGACGGGCAACCCTATCGCCGTTGACGACGCTTTCCCTGCGCCCCTGTGCGGTCTGACCGTCTACGGCAAGAGCACACAGGATGGCACACCAAGCCCGGACAACCCTGTGCCGATTGTGAGCGCGGGAGACGGTGGGACAGTTACCGTGAAGGTGACAGGGAAAAATCTGTTGTGTATCCCAGACGGTAAAAGGACAGTAAGAGGCGTTACCATTACATCCGAAAACGGGATAATATCCATTTTTGGAACGGCGACTGAAGATGGGTATGTGTACCTTTCCGTTGAACAGATTAGTATACATGGCTTGGCGCTTTTGTCTACAAACGTTTCTGCCCCGACCGCAAAACTTGTCTCAGAATCTTGGACGGTATTACTTGAACAAAACAAAGCTAAAAATATACAAGAGACAATAACACGGCTCTGCTTTGTTGTGAAAAAAGGAACGAACTACGATCTTAATGACATAGCCGTACAGCTCGAACTTGGGTCAATTGCCACCGCCTACGAACCCTATCACGACCAGCTCCTCACCCTGCAAACGCCCAACGGCCTGCCCGGCATCCCTGTCACTTCCGGCGGCAACTACACGGACAGCACAGGTCAGCAATGGGTGTGCGATGAGGTGGACTTGGAAAGAGGGGTGAAGGTGCAGAGGGTGAACGTTGTAGATTTGTCAACCTGTGTCATTACTGGCACCACTAACCTTGCGGTAACAAAACGACTTGCAATTCGGTTGCCACTCAAGGGTCGCGATTATAAGACAAAAGCCCTATGCAATAAATTGAAATTTTTCGTTTCGTTTACCGAAGATACACTGCACTTTTATGTAGACACATTCAATGCGCAGGTTTTTATTCCCATCGGCGCTAAAAACCCGGAAGAGGGCGAATACATTTTATTCTACGTCCTCGCCACCCCCATAGAAACCCCGCTCACCCCTGCTGAAATCGCCGCCTACAAAGCCCTCATCGCGTACGGCCCTGACACTGTGGTGCAGGCTGGTGACGGTGCTGGCATCAAGCTGGACTATCAGCGGGACGTGAACATCGCAATCAAAAAGTTGGAGGACGCAGTAGCGTCCATGACCTAAAGGAGGTTATTTATGGCTATCAAAAGCAAAGCCCGCCACGACCTGACCCTGCGCTCCATCAAAAGAGAAATTTCTGCAGGCCGTGACGTTGCGTTTTGGCTGGATAAAGCATACATGCACTACGACAACGGACTGCTGACCGCAGATGACATCGTAGAGGTGGAAGCCCTTGCACAGGCGTACTACGATGCACTGGATGCGGAGGACAAGGCGAACGCTGAGGAAATCACACTGTAAGGAGGATATCATGGCAAGCACTACATACGAGCATTTTGTTGACACTAACAAAATGTACGCCGCACAAGAGCAATTTCGTCACATCACGAAAATGGTCTGCGCACGTTTTCGTGGCCTCACGAAAACATACCATCTCGGCAATGTCACCGTAATGGTGCGCAACGCCGGACAGCTGCCGCAGCCTTTCTGGCTCGGTGCTGCCTGTGGCGGCGGCTCGCGTAGTGCTGCCCGCTGCGCTGCAAGGACTTGACCGACAGCAGATGACCGCCGCCATCAAAAGCGCACCGCTTGGAGGGTTGACCGTAAGATAGCCTTACTGCGGTACGTTGAGCGGCTCCCGCTGCCGGACATTGCAGCACAGACACATTACAGCCGGACGGCGATAGGCTACCGGCTGAAAGGCATTGAAAAAATGCTAGATATGTGATATAATCTTTATATACCCAGAGTAAGAGTACACCTACTCTGGAAGCGTGTACAGAGAGCCAGCGGAAGAACGTTTACCCGCTGGCTTTTCTTTTTGCACGAATTGTGGTATAATAACTTCAACAAATCTTCCCGGCCTCTCGAAGAAGCGCATTAGGGCGGATATTTGAACCCGCTAAGCCTCTCAACGATGCGTATCATGGCGGGTCTTTGAGGCTATGTAGCTCAGTCGGTAGAGCCAGGTGCGCCCCACCCATTGTCGCTGGTTCAATTCCAGCCATAGCAAGTCCGAAAATGCTTGAACGGTTTTGAATAGTGCGCATACGTCAAAATTGCGATAGCAGAAGTAGGCATTTTTTAGTTGATACAGTCTCCCGCCCGCCTACTTACAGTGCGTACCATGCGGGAGACGCAATTTTGCCGTTTCGGCGGCAGGGTGAGCAATCGCCCACTTATAATCCATCAGCTTTTAGGCTGGTGGATTTTGTTTTATTTGCACTAGTTTTGTCGAAAGGCTTGCTATGCGAATCAAAACGTGATATTTTAATATTGCACTTCAAAGTGTGCACCTTTAATAGTTAAGCGCTCATGCGGATTTTTCCGTGTGGGCGCTTTTCTTTTTTGTCCTTCGTTGTACCTTCGTTGTCCTTCGCTTTCTGCCGATGCGGTACACTGGATGCAATAGGAGGGATGTTTTATGAGCTATTATCCGGCACCCGGAACGCCCTACGTTCCGCAGCAGCCTGTCAATCCTTACGGCGGCATGGGGCGACAGTTTGGCCTTTCCACTCCCCCTGCCCAACACACAGATGCAGCAGGCGCAGCCGCAACGTCCGCAGCCGATAAATGGGCAACAGCCTGTTCAGCAGTCGGCACAGGACGGTGGTTGGCTGCTCGGCAGACCTGTTTCCAGCAGGGAAGAATTTCTGGCGATACCGTCTGACCTGTACGGCAGACCGACCTACTGCCCGGACTTGCGCAGCGGGGTTATCTACTGCAAGCGGCTCAACCCGGATACCTGTGAATCCTATGTGCAGGAGTTTTACAGCCCGGAAGCATGGCGGCAGATGCAGGCACAACAGGCACAGCAGACCGCTGCACCGACACAGCAATATGTGCCTGTTGAAGAGTACAACGCCCTTGTCCATCGGCTGGATGAACTGGAAAAGTGGCAGAAGAGCTTTTCTAAGCCCGCTGCCACAGCGAAGAAAGGAGAATAAGCGATGCCCTCTCCGTTTGATATGATTACTCACAGCCCTATCATGCAGCTTGCAAACCTTGCTCGTGCCGGGCAAAACCCGATGGGGCTTATCCAGCAGTTGGGTGGGCAGAGCGCACCCATTATGCAGGGACTGAACCTGATTCAGGGCAAGAACGAAGCACAGCTCCGAACGATGGCACAGAACCTCGCCAAAGAGCGGGGCATCGACCTAAACCAGCTGGCAAGCGTTTTGAATCTGACGCTGCCCCGATAACGCATCCCTCTAAGCGAAAAGCTTCTCAGTTTTGCGGACTTGACAAAAACCGCTTTTGTTTGGCTTCGCCCATCGCATACGGCGGTGGGATGGCATAACGCAAAACTGAAAGGAGTTTTGTCATGGACGATTTTGCAACTGGCTATCTGGCTGGGCAGGACGGCGGCAATAACAACGGCAGCTTCTTCGGCAACGAAGGTCTGTGGGCTGTTATCATCCTCGCCATCATCTTCGGCTGGGGCAACTACGGCAACGAGCGCAACGGCAGCGACAACGGTATGGCGAGCTACATCCCGTATCTTGTAGGCGCTGGCGCAACCGGTCAGGGCGGTGCAGACACCCGCGCGGCGCTGTCTGAGGGCTTCTACCAGCAGGATACCTCCCGTTCTCTGGCAGGCATCCAGAGCGGCATCTGCTCTCTGGGCTATGACCAGCTGGCACAGATGAATGGCGTCAACACCAACATCGCGAACGGCTTTGCAGGCGTGAACAGCGCAATCTGTCAGCTTGGCTACCAGAACGCACAGCTGGTGAACAGTCTGGAACGCAGCGTGTCCAACGGCGACAACGCCATCAACCTTGCTATCATGCAGGAGGGCAACGCCCGGCAGGCGGGTCAGACCGCACTTGCTACGCAGCTTGCATCTTGCTGCTGCGAGAACAAGCAGCTCATCGGCGACCTGAAGTACACCATTGCACAGCAGGACTGCGCTACCCGTCAGGCTATCGCAGACCAACGCCCGTGCCATCGTGGACAACTGCAACGCCAACTTCCGCAGCATAATGGACTACTTCACGCAGGACAAGATCGCAACTTTGACCGCTGAGAACCAGAGCCTGAAGTTCGCGGCTTCTCAGGATCGGCAGAATGCGTTTTTGACCACTGCGATGAACGCTCAGACCGACACCATCCTGAACCGGGTTAATCCTCGTCCGATTCCCGCTTATCAGGTGGCAAACCCCAACTTGGGCGTGAACTGCTGCGGCTGCTGCTAACCAACACACTCCCCGATAACACCGGGTGAACCATCGGGGCAGGGGTAAGACACCTCTGCCCCTGATTTTATAGGAGGAAAACACTATGGCTTGCAAAACAAGCTGCAAACTCTGCCCGCACTTGGTCATCAGTCAGGCAGTCACGTTTGCCGACGATACTCTGACCATCAACATCCCTGCTGGCGCATACCAGAACGGAGAGAAGTATTGCATCGTGGTTGCTCAGAGCTTGCCGGACACGACTACCATCAACGCACCTGTAGTCATTACTATCGGCGCTGGCACGACCGCATACCCTCTGACCGACTGTAACTGCGCTCAGGCAACCGCTGAGAGCATCCACACCCGCACCCGCTACGCTACCCGCGTTGCAACGTCTGCGACCGGCGCCGGCACGTTCAAATATCTGGGCTGCTTCTGCCGTTCCCACGCTGGCGCACCCGCGTCTATTTCTTAAGGAGGTATAGAGATTATGGGCAAGACTAATTTTCGCCGCATGATGATGCTCCGCGACCACGACAAAGACCGTGAGCCGGAACGTGACCGCCTTGAGGAAGAGCGTGACCGCAGGGAGCGTGAGCTTGAACGCCGTCTGCGTAAACTGGAAGACGGCAATGACCGCCATCCTTACTATCCGCAGGAGGAGAACCGCTACATCGACCCCTACCCTATCCCCCGCTACCCTGACGTAGAGAATGGGCGCAGAATGCCGCAAATCGGCTTCTCGCAGAACGGTGACTGGGATAAACGGTCTGGTCAGTACGAACGTGGCGGTGCGGACAGCCGCTCTATCAAGATGCCGCGCCAGCACCTCACCCACGATGAAGCAGAGGAATGGTGCGACAGCATGGTGAACGCTGACGGCACAAAGGGCTGTCACTGGACGCTGGAACAGACGCAGGACGTTGCCAAACAGCGCAATATCACCTGTGACCCGAACGATTTCTGGGCTGTCATGAACATGATGTACTCGGATTATTGTCAGGTCGCAAAGCGTCAGTCCGTTGATACTCCGGGCTTCTACGCTGACATGGCAAAGGCGTTCCTTGAGGACGCAGATGCCGCAGATGGCAAGGCATATCTCTACTGGGATTGCATTGCTGATAAGTAAATCAAAACCCCTGTGTAGCCGTTAACAGACTACACAGGGGTTCTTACTATTTTAACTTTAGAACTTAGCTTTTATCGTTTTGCTCGATTTCTTCTTCAACCACAATGTACGGCATATTCTCCAAAGATGCTCTAAGTAACGCAATTACCGCTCTTCCAGATTTTTCGTCTGCCAATTTTGATACATCTTTTAGCTTTTTTAAGACATTTTCTCGCTTCACATACTTTCCCATTATGGCCCTCCTTAAATCTCATCATTTCAAATAATGTGACGGAGCATCTTTCATAAGAAGTAAAACAATCTGCTGGTATCGTTTATGCGCTTCTTCTGTAATGGCGTATTCCAACGCTCTCACATCAGAAAACTGTAAGTTTTCTGCAAGAATTTTGAGCGTTGAAGTTTGCTCCAACACTCCATCCCCATTCTTGAACTCGTAAACGCTCTTGCACAACGCAACCAAATCATTGTCACTAATATGAGTGATATAGTTGTTCATTTCTCCGTAAGTCATAGCAATGTCTCCTTAAATCTCAGCTTTTATCGTCAATCTTCCAAGAAATCCTCCAATTCAATCTTCCCTTCTGCCGCTGCAACCGCCAGAGCGTACACGAACTGTCCAATCGTCATACCGTGTCGCCTTGCTTCACGGTTGATGTACTTGCGCTCCTCCTCGCTCATAAGGATGGTAATGCGCTTTGAACGCTTGCCATCACCACTTGCAACGCCCTGATGCGATACCGGCATCGGGATTTTTTCTTTGCCAGACCAGCTTCTACCAGTGCGCCGGACACATCGCCTTGTTCGACAAGACGTTGGACTTCCTTCGCCTGTTTCAGCTTCTTCGGCTTGCTTTCGCTGACTATGGCATTGTTTGGCTGTGTTTTGCTGTCTTTGGCTTGCTTCGGCTTAATATCGCTTAATGTAGCTTCATTAGGCTGTGCATGGCTGTCTGTGGCATCACTGGGCTTAATCTGTTTATGTTCGGCTTTGTTCGGCTTTGTTTGGCTTGCTTCTTCTTCCTTTGGCTCACTTCGGCTTAATGTCTGCTCCGAAAAAACAGGCTTGAAGTCGAACCCGCCAAGCAAACCTGTGGATTTTTTGCTGGTTGATTTCATTTCTTTTCCTCCATCCGTGCACCACAGTTGGGGCAAAAATTGACTGTCCACATGGAGCTTTTTCTAAATACCGCCATGCAGTTTGAACAACCAATGCCAGCCACATTCACCTGCGTACCGCCATTGTCTAAGTCTGTATAACTATAATTTGCTTGTTCCCAATGTGCGATTGGACGTACAACATTTTCGGTTTTCTTTTTAGCCATTTTTATCTCCCTCCACAATCATCTTCGCCAACGCCTTAAAATCCTCTGCGCTGGTGCTCTTTGCCGTGTCACCGCTAAACAGGCTGTGCCGCTCTGCTTGAGCCTTTCTCACACCCATAGACGGTCTAATCTTCACGTCCAGCAAGGTTGTCCCCATGCTCTGTGCAATCACAGGAAGCTGCTCCACGACCTCTTTGGACAGGTTCTCACGGCTCTTGTACTGGTTCAGAAGCAGGCCTTCAATCTTCAAAGTCGGGTTGAAGTACCTGCGAACATCACCGATGGTCTGCGAAAGCTGGCTCAAACCAGCCAGTGCGTAACGGTCTGCCGTGATAGGCACGATGATGCTGTTTGCGGCGATCAGCGCGTTCACAAGCGCAAGACCAAGCTGTGGGGGAGTGTCCAACACAATGTAATCGTACTGCTCAGACACGCTCTCAAGGGCTTCTCGCAGCCGGAAGTTCTTGCCCATGTCCCGGACAAGCTGCTCGTCAATGTCCTTCAATGCGTTGTCGGACGGCAGGATGTCACCAGCTTCGCAGTGCTGTATGCCCTCCTCAACCGTGCCTTGCCGGGTCATCACATCGAACAGGGTACATACATCCTCTGTCTGTGCGCCGTATGTGTCCGTTGCGTTACACTGGGCATCGCAGTCCACCAGCAAGACCTTCTTGCCAAGCAGCTGCAATGCACCAGCCAGGCAGGTGCTTGTGGTGGTCTTTCCGGTGCCACCTTTCTGGTTGGCTATTGCTATGATTTTTGCCATTTTATCACTCTTTCTTGATTAAAAAGATCATTTAACTTTTTTAGGTTGAAATATAAAAGCAATGTTATGCGTTTTCCTTATCCAACCTGCGCAATTCAAGTTTAGTTGGAAGCAGATTGCGGCAAAAATATGCGCTTCCAAAGGACGCTCTTTCTGCTGAGCGACCCACATGGCTGGGCTTTGAAAAACCTATTCTTTTGTCAAAGCAAAGCATTTGAACATCATTTTTGAAGATTTCAAATCTTGCTTCCCCTTGAATGCAATTTGCCGGAAGAAGCAATGCAAACGGTTTATTTAAGTCATACGCCCTACGAAGAATAGCATCTTTTTTGCTGAATGGCGGATTTGAAATAAGAACGTCCCATTTCGGAGGCTGGTAATCAAAAAAATCTTGCCCGTAGTCAATATGACTATAAACAACGTTATATCCTGATTTTTTGAAAACATTCACGAATGCAGACCATTCTTTATCAAACGGGCACCAAATGATTTTATCGCTGGGAATAAATTCCAAAAGTGGCTTTACAGCGTAGCTCGGCGTATATTGCTCGTCTCCATTTTTTGAGCGATCAGATTGCAAATATCCTATATTTTTAGCCATAAATCGACTCCATCATCATTCTAATTACTTCGTTACGCCTGACTACTTTTGCAATGCTTCGATGGAATAGAAAGCGGGCATATACTTGTCCACAACGCCCGCCTTATCCACACTTCTAATCAGATAACCAACAGGTCGGTCAGGGAACGGAGATCTGTCCAAAGACAAGATGTCATTGTATGCAGCTTTCACCGTGTCATAGACTGCTTCTCTGCGTCTCGGCAGCTTGATTTCTGGATGTTCTTTCTTCATCCACTTCTCAACCACTTTTGCCACGTCAATGCAGTCCTGAGTTTCCAATTCATCGCACACAGACCAGTCGAAGTCCTCATATCCGCTTCTGCGGGGCTTTCTGGTGGCTTTTTGAGGTTCGGCTGATACTTCGTTTGCCTGTGCTTCAATCAACGTCTCAGACGCTTTAATTTTTGGTTTAAACTTGACTGCTACAGCCTTTCGTGCCACAAGAACCGGTTCGTAGGTCACAACAATGTCAGACACGTCGTTGATTTCATCCACCGCAACGTCAAGCACTCGCTTGCGAAGGTTCTTGTAAACATCGTAGCTGGCTTCCATAGCACCAAGCTGTTCTCTTAACTTCTTCAAACTGATTTCATGCGGCTTGCTGTCCATATTCAGCCAGTCCCGAAGAATCGAATAGAGCAAAATGCTGTACTGCGACTTCATCCGTGACGTGTAACGCAGCCGATACCGAACATATCCGCTTTCGGCAATGTCAAAGAAAATAGAGCGCAGGTCAGGGTTGCAGGTAATTGCCACAACATAAGACCTTGTTTCAGGCACATAGTCCAGTTTCGCCCTCGTGAACAAAACGAAGCTTTCAAACGTGCCTTTCTCTTTGTCAATTGGAATCGACACCGTATTGCCCAAAAAGTGCTTGATTTGCGGCTCAATCCTTCGCGCATCAAGGCTCTTCAGACCGAGCAGGTCTCTATATTCTGCCAATGAGAACTCCACGCGACTGCTGCTAGGGTCTCTCGGGTTTATTCTTGATAAGTAAACCTCTAGCAATCGAAGTTCCCCTGCCGTGTAATCCCTGAATTTAGCCCATACAAGGGATTTGCTCTTTTCCACAAGGTTATTGTCGGATATTTTTGGCATCTGCTCACTTCCTTTAATGGTCTGAAAATAGTATATCACAAGTAGGGGGACGTGTCAACGGTTTTCGTCCCCCATGGCTTGTTTTTTTGTCCCCCATGTCCTCGTCATTTTGTCCCCCATGACTTGTCAAAACGTCCCCCATGCTTTGTCATTTCGTCCCCCATCTACATATTATATATTAAACAAGAAATAAACAAGAGGTTAAATATCATCGTTAAATAGTCGATGACGATAATTTTCAACAATTTCTTTATTTTTCCATTCCAGCTTGTGGATAACTCAACTTTCTATTTGCTCAATAAGACTGTATCCGAAGAGAAGCTGTACATTGTTAGTCGCATTAAACGCGGACGGATTGCGGATAGGTGTACAAAAAGTGGATGAAAAGGGACACCTAATCTGCACGATGGGGGACAGATTGACAAGCCGAACAATCACAGACAATAGATTGACGATAACTCGTTATTTATTCCGCGCGAATGTTGTCGATTTACAGCCTATGGGGGACGGATTGACAAGGTAAAGGTATACCTAATCTGCATGAAACGTGTACAAAAAGTGAATAAACGTGGACAAAATGTTCTTCAAAAATTGCGATAATTCGACATTCAGCCAGTTATATTATTGGGATTCACGGTATAGGAATCGTTGGACTTCATGGCTGCTTCCGTTCCAGCATCCTGCGCCTGATAGAGAATCTCCATCTTTGGGGCGGTTCCGTTCGGGTCTGGGTCTGTTCCGGTAGCCTGTGCCATCTCATAGTTACCGGACGCCATCCGGCAAACAGCGACCCTGTCCTTCAACGGCGTGTGGAGGTTTGCCAGAATCTCCGTCAGCACGCCGATGTGGTCTGAGCCGTGATCTCCGTATCGGATGTACAGCAAGGCATCTATTTCATAGGAAGAACACTCCATCATAGCATCTATAAGAATCTGACGTTTTCTCATGTTGGAGAGGTCATCCTCAAGGTGCTCAAGTAGTCCCGGATGAATGCAAGCGTCCATGTATCGAGCCGCTGATACACCGCAGCAGGTAAACCAACGCATAGCCATTGGCAGGGAGATGGCTGCCAGACCTTGCTCCCAATTTGCTATTGTTCCACGATTCACGCCCATTCGTGCTGCAAGTTTCTGCTGGCTCAGACCGGAACGCATTCGCGCCAACTCCAATGCTTTGGCTGTTCTTACTAAATATTCATCCATAAATTCCCACCCTTTCAAAAAATCCGGCAAAATTGCTGGATTCGACAAACCAAAAAATGGAAAAAGCTGCTATGGAGAACCAACAGCAGCCTGTGTTATAACTGTACCATCGAAAAAACAATCAAAACAGGAGGTAACAACATGATTATCATTGACGGAATGCCCGCATCTGAACCGACCGGGAACAAAACACCGAAACCGTGGGAGGGTTAGTGTATGAACCAGATTGACACCATGCTCATTCCCTATGCCCGCCAGACCGCCTTAAAGCTGGTCTACAACCTCGCAAACAACGATGCTGATAGGTTTGCTTATGAAGAAGCAAAAAACGTTCTTGAGCGCGCCGTAGCCGCCTTAGACGATGGGCGCGACCCGGCAGACAACATCGAACACATTGATGGGCAGCTCGTAGAGCTGTGATTGGAGGAAAGATGGACTTTACAAACGGATTCTATAAAATCGAAAACCCTGTTGTTTTTGAAGAAGTGAAAACCTTCCTCCAGTCAATGGAACGGCGTGGAGCAACCGTGAAGGACTTGGACGATGCCATTGTGCAGCTAAACAATGTTTCACATAGCATTAGCACAAACGCGCTTGTCAAAGCAGATGTTCTGGACAAGCTGCCTGAAAACCCCTTTCGCTCTATACTCAAAGACGCATTGCAAAATAAAGGATAAACAAATTCCATCGTGGTTTTATTGGACGCTCATTGTTATGTTGGCTTTCCCGATGAAAAACGATAGATGCGCAAAAAATATTTGATTTTTACGAAGTTGTTAAAATTATATTGACTACACAACAGAAAGGCGTATAATCATATCAAATGAACATCCACACTTACCGATCGGGAGGATATGCCACAATGAGTGAACAAGAAAGAGCCAAGATTGACCGATTTATTGCATGGCTGCTGGAACATCCTGAAAAGATTCCGGCAGCTAAAGAAATAATAACTAACGCATGACAAAACCCCTTGCGCATAAGGCTACCGAAAGCCCGGCGCAAGGGGTTTTATTTGTACCGGGTCAATCTTTACAGACTTTCATCAGTTTTAAGAACCGACTAGAATCAGATTTTACGGTTTCAGTTCCGCTGTGGCCATCTTCATACGTCACATAAAACGTGACGCTGGTTTTAGATTTTGCGGATGCTACTCCGTAAACAGCACCGGGCAAACCGGCAATTGAACTGCCAATGGCAGTGCGGATGGCAGCGCTCCCTGCTTTTTTGCTAGTGTTAGAAACGATAATTTTTGCTTTTACAGGGTTATGCGCAGCCCTAATTTCTTCTCTTTCCTGCGCCGCTTCCATTTCTGCTTGAACTTTTTGTGCTTCTTTTTTGGCTTTTCTTTCTGCTTTTGTGCCAAAGCAGGCCTGCCACTTGTAACAGCAAAGAACAATTCCAGCGAGACCAACAATAACGCTGGGTGTCCCATGCAGGTTGCAAGAAAAACAAGCAGTCCAATGCCGCCAAAGAAAACTGCCTTATCTAAGCTCGTTCCTTTCATTGGCATCCCCTTTACATCGTTTTGATAAGTTTCATCAAGGCTTCGCGCTTTTCTTTCGGCATCTCCACTAGCTTCTGCTCAATCCATTTAATATCCGCATCAACTTCGCTTTGCGGCTGCTGGGGCTGGTTTTCTTTTTGGTCACCAGTGAGAAGGTAGTCCACTGATACGTTGAAGTAAGTCGCAATTTTAGAAAGAATTTCGGTAGACAAGCTCTTAGTTCTTCCGGCTTTTAACTCGGAAAGAAAACTGCGGCGAATACCAATGTTACTGCAAAGGGTTCCGTCTTTGATGCCCTCTTTTTCACAGAGTGAATGGATGTTGCTGTACAAGTCCGACATAAGAATGCTCCCATATTTGTGCAAGTATACAAATGCACAGAATTTTGTACAAAAGAGTTGACTTGTACAGAAGCCTGTACTATAATACAGACATGGGCAGTACAGAACGCTGTACAATATAAACTCTCTACACCCTTATATTAGTACAGTTTTCCGTACTTGTCAATAGATTTTAGCAAATGGAGGTGGAATTTTGAAAGAAAACTTCCGTTCTGGCTTTGAGCTGGAAGTGAAGATGAAGCTGTTGCAGCGAGGTATGAAGCAAACGGAGCTGATTCAGGAGGTTCAAAGCGATACTGGATTGTTCCTTGATGATTCGTACCTCTACAAGATTCTTCGTGGCGAGCGAAAGCCGGAGAAGATTATCCAGAGCATCTGCAAGATTCTTGAAATCGAACAGAAGGAGGGCTGAACATGGAGAAGATTATCACCTTAAAGGTAGACCTTGAGCACCCGGATGATGCAAAGTTTGCCATTGACGAGGCAGTCAAGGCCTACGAAGCGGACAGGCTGAAGTGGACAGAAGAGGAGATTGCCGAAGCAAAGCGTCTGGCGATGACGATTATGAAGCAGTTGTGCTTGGATGGGCACGATATTACATGGAGCGTCAAAGTAAAATTAGATTACACCACTTCTGTTTCGGTATTTTTGCAAGATTCTCTTAAAAGCAGAGAATGGGGGCTCTGTCTGCTTTCAAACGACAAATGGGAACTCTGGATTGCCAAGTGCGTCTGCCTGTGTCGGGCTACTGGCAGGGATGTGCCCGCTTTCATCATCAAAAAGGCTGGTGAGTGCTGGCGATGAAATTTTGTAAAGCGCAAAGCCGTAAGCGCAGACTAAAGCTTGCAATGGCTGCTGGCGTGTCAAGAAACGATGCCAACAAGGTGCTGTGGATGGAGAAGTCAATCAACCAATGCTTTGAGCGTCACAATCGGGAAGCCAGACTGAAAGAGGAGATGCAGCGTGGAAGAAAAGTACTGTGAGCGCTGCGGTCTATATCTTGGCGTGGTCAGACCGGCAAGACGGTATTGCAAAGAATGTGCAATATTGGTTACAAAAAGAAAACAGACCGAACGCCGCGCTCCATATGGTGTTGTTCCGTGCGAATGGTGCAAAAGACCGATGCGCAAATTATACAAGTATCAAAAATATCATAAGAA
>CYGL01000103.1_pt1 | contig 41811 bp, 68 predicted proteins | sample 485531 | NCBI WGS metagenome assembly CYGL01 (sample SAMEA3497897, study PRJEB9818) | human gut metagenome | reverse complement strand
TCAACAGATAGCGGCGGACTTGAAGTGGTTGTCCATTACGAAGACAAAACTCTAAACAGCGATATTGTGAAGAAACTCATAAATATCGGATTGACTTCTTTACCTCGCAATCGAGATTTGCAGGGATGGGAAGAAATTATAAACGAGGTTAAGGCAAAATGAATAAAGAAGAACAAATTAAAGAGATGGCGGAAATCATCGTAAGTTACGGCTTAAAAAGGCTTGGCGAGTTTTCAGAAACAGAAACTCGGGTATTTTTCGAGGGCAGCGAAATATTGGATAAAGCGGGTTGCGCGAATATCATTTTGGATTTTGCAGCGGCTCTTTATGAGGCGGGCTATCGGAAGGAGAAGAAATGAGTAGAAAACAGAGAATAAAGGACAAAATCATTTTGACTGTTAAAAATGCGATAGCGGATAACGCCGAAATTGACATAGATACCGACACCGTGACCACCGTGACAACCGATGGTAATGGTGTAGATCACATAGCAGAGCAAATAGCCGAAGAGGTTTACGAAATGTTCGAGCCCGCTTCGATTGACGAACCTGGCCCGCGTGGAAAGGAAGGACGTTTTTCGATTGATAAACATGGCGCACTTGGTGAATGTGAGGGTTGAAATGATAAAGAAAATTTTAGTAGCCCCGCTTCTAATCGTATTCTTTATAACGTATCTTTTTTTCGGCGGATTTACCATGATTGTTTCGGAGATAATCGATAAGTTACTTAACTGGGTTGAAATCGGGTCTGAAAGCAGGTGGGAAGGCATTGGAGAAGAGAGATGGTAGGCGGAACGGTACAAATTAAATGTAACGAAGAGCAGTATAAGAGATTTTGCAATTCCGAAGCGTTTACAGCTCTCATCGATTTTTGTAAAGAACACGCAGTAAATCTGAATATGGAATTCCATAGCATTGTGGGTATCGAATGGGCGCAGGCAGATTACGGCACACAGAATAGTTCTCTCACTCACGAAGATATCGTGTCGAGATTGAAACCGCTCGGCGAGGTAGAAGCCGAGATACGAGGCGGGTCGGGGGCTCTCTATGTTGGAACCACGGAGCGCAAGAGAGTTAGCCTTGGAATGGTTGAATGGAAAGGCGGAAAGGAAGGATTGGTATGAAGACTATACAAAAAAATAAATAAGTACACGGAAGACTATTTGAATAGATGCGGGTTGCTTGGTTGGATATACTTAGGCACAGAAGTGCAAGAAGAATAAAGGGTTAAAAGTGATATCAAAATGATATCGAAGTGATGTGATTTATATATCATATTGGGCATAGGTGGTTATAAGTGGATAGAAGTGGAATATATTATATATTTAGGGGGAGAAGAGGGAATGATAGAGAGAAGATGTTGGGAAAATATCGGATTTAGGGATAACATTCTCTTTTTCTTTTAACCCAAAAAAGAGGAAAAATGTATAGACAAGGACTAACCTCGATTTCTATCCCCCAGTCAATATATGTGCAACTTATACAACAAATCACAGCATATTGCACGATAGAATCGATAACAAATTCAACGCAAACTCTAATATTTTCAACAGTTCGACCAATCGGGTTTCTCTACAAGCAGATAGACGGAAGAACGGTATTACGGCTTGCAACAAGACAGCAAATCCAAGAGCAAATCAACGAAGTGACGGGCGAAGTTCGATACTTCCTAACGCTCGAAAATTCCTATCGTTTCGGCAAACCGCCGACATATGTAATCAGCAATGAATTAGAGCTAACCGCCGCCAGATACAGCGAATATTTAAGCCTGACGCCATACGACAGTTTTCATCGTAAAGAGACGATTTTTACTGATAAAGCCAGTAAGAAGCGTTATTCAATGGTCGAAACAACAGAGGGAAATGTAATCACATTTACGCAATACTCTAACAGCGTGAACGACACATTTGAGCTTCCAGAATACATCAAAGCGGTGATTTACGCAGAAGGCGACAAATACGAGCGAGAGGCAGTAAACACGCAAGCGAAATGGCGCGAGAAGCAAGAAGCTGACATAGCGGCGAAGAAAGCCGAGATTCAAGCCAAGAAAGACGCGGAGGCGGCGGAGCGTAAGCGCAAAGCAGCCGAGAAACGCAAGGCTCAGGCGGCGGCTAAGAAAGCCAAGACTTTATCAAAACCGACAAAGAAGATTACCAAAAGTGATAAAGCGAAGCCCAAACCGAGTAAGCCTACAGCAGAGCGCAAGAAGAAAGAAGAGAACATCTCGGACATGTGGAGCAATTGGGCGAAAGGGAAATAAGGGAATTCCCTATTTGCTTAAAGCAAGAATTGGAACGGCGAAGCCGAGCCAACGCCCTTGGAGGGTGAAAGGGAACCTTGGGGCGGCACAAGGTGCCCTCTGAAAGCGGAGAACAAAAAATAAAAATAATTCCAAAAAAGTCGTATAAAATACTTGACAAAAGAAATTAATTATGGTATAATAAAAGCAGATAGTGGAGGAGTGGGCGGTTGATTGTCCGCCGCCTACGAAAACGTGCTATCTACCCCTTACTTAATTCTTTAAGGGTTAGGCTCAAAATCGCCCATTTTATCGAAGATTTTGAAGCGAGTTAGGACTTTTTGATATTTAAAAACTCCTAAAACACAAAAATAGAGGTGTCAGTTTATGGAAAATTTAACCGAATTTGAGAGACTTGTTAAAGAAGAAAGAGATAGAATTTATGAAGAAGCGGTAGCAGAAGAAGAGAGCAAAAGAACGGTAGAGATAAATATTGTAGATGCTATTTGTGGCAGCGGTAAAACATCCGCCGCCATAAACATGATTAATGCCTCCGATAATGAACAGAGATTTTTATATATAACGCCGTATCTCGACGAAGTAAATCGTATAATAGATTGCTGTCCCAGAAAGAAGTTTAGACAACCTGAAGTTTATGGAACCAAAACAAAAGGCATTAAATATCTTTTAGAAAATGGCTTTAACATAGTTTCGACACATGCTTTATTCAAAAATTTCGACACAGAAATTATAAACCTTGTTAGAGCAATGAATTATATTCTCGTAATGGATGAGGTTGCGGAAGTTGTAGAAACGCTTGATATTAGTAGAAGCGATCTTCAAATAGTTCTTGGTAAAAACAGAACTCCAAGACAATGGATTGTTAAAATGGACTGATAAAGAGTATACGGGCGAATTATGGAATTATCGTAGATTATGTGAGCTAAATGCAGTCTTCTACCATAACAATACAGCGCTTTTATATCTTTTCCCAGTAGATTGTTTTAAGGCTTTTAGACAAGTGTATATTCTCACTTATATGTTCGATGCTCAAGTGCAAAGGTATTACTATGATTTTTATGGAGCAAAATTCAGATATATCGGAGTAGACGGAGACGGAATTGATAATTATCATTTCACTGACAGCGTAGTCAAACCAGACAATAACAAATTTGTTGGACTGATAACAATTGAAGATAGTGTAACTTTAAATGCCATTGGGGAAGATAAATATTCTCTATCTGTTTCTTGGTATGATAAAAATATAAAAACTTATGCCACAGGAATTAAAAATGGATTATATAATTTCTTTATGAATAAATCTAAAAACTCCTTCGGGACAAAAATCTTTGGACGGTATTCAAAGATTACAAAAAGCAACTTCAAGGAAAGGGCTACGCAAAATCATTTCTTTCGTGCAACGCCAGAGCGACCAACGCTTACTCCGATAGAACAGCCGTGGCATATATGTGTAACATCTTTTTCAATCCCATTCTTAAAAATTTCTTCGAAAGTAAAGGTGTAAGAATCGAAGAAGATAAATGGGCTTTATCAGAATTTCTTCAATTTATGTTTAGAAGTGGTATAAGAAAAGGAGAAAAGATAAGAATATATATACCATCGATGAGAATGCGTAATCTGTTAAAGAGGTGGATGGTCGGAATGTATGACGACAAAATAGACCCAGAAAATCAAGAACAAATTCCAATCGAGAATAAGCTTGAAAAAGCAAAAGCACTGATAAATAAATATAATTTAAACGATGCCTCCTCAGACGCTTGACAAACCCGTCCAAAAGTGATATAATAGAATCATAAAAGATAACCGTCTCGAAATCGACACGGTAAGGAGACCAAATGAAAACATACGATCGAGAACTCGAACTCGGCTTCGAAGTATCCGCCGCCAAGGCAATTAAAATCATAACTCGCGAAAACTGTTTAATCACCCACCAAAACATCATCTACCAGATATGGCTCGAAGAAGGCAAAGTCGGCGGTTACAAGTTCCGCACACGAATACGCAAAACGGAGAATGTGCGCTCCGACTTACGTGGCAGTTGGGTTAACCTAAGCGGCTCGTGGGATGGCAAATATGAGTTCACAACCAAATACTCGAAGAGCGACGAAACAGCGACGGAGCAAGACAATATGGAACTCAATGCCAAAATCACGCTCGAAGAATACCAGAAGTTGAAGAAGATTTATGAGGCGGCGGGCAAAGAGGAAGTTATGAAAATTCGGACGTACTTCAGAACACCGCTTGACCCTTTTACGACTTACACGCTCGACACTTATCCAGACGAAGAAGGCGACAGAGCGCGTATCGAAATCGAGTTCAAGAGCAAAGAGGAAATGCACCGTTGGAGGGCGCCCGCTTGGCTCAACGAGCTTGTCAGTAAATAAAGCGCAAACGCGGCTTATCCGCCGCCTGAAAGGAAGAATAAATGGCAAAGAAGAAACCAGAACAACTTTGTTGGAACTGTAAACGCGCCGTTAATTGCGAACCGTTTACTTGCCCGTGGGCAGCTTTCGGTAAGCCGATTGACGGGTGGAAAGCAGAGAAGTCAGAGTTCAGAGACAGAGTGGCAAACGACGTCAGAATCATACAAACATACAGCATAACGGAATGCCCGTTATTCATCCAAGACCGAACCAAAGAGAAGGACGTTATGACTTTGTGGCAGAACGGTGAAACTTGGTATTGAGGCGGCGGACAAGGAGCAGACATGATCGAAGAGGAAATCACCGAAAAGAAAACAAAAAAAGCGAAAAGAAGCAAACCGACCAATACGGTATATAACCCGCGTTCCGAGCAGTTGTGTTGGAATTGCAAGCGTTGCACCAACGCGTCAGGTTACGAATGCCCGTGGGCGGCGGACGGTACCCCGATTGAGGGTTGGACGGTTACGGGTGAAAAGGAATATTTTTACACAAACGAGACCACCAATAAAAAATACAGCCTCGGAATGAGCTACGATATAGTTGATTGCCCGTTGTTCATCAAAGATCGTGAATTTGCTTCTTACAAGGAAGAGATGGCTGAAATCGCTCGGGTTCTTGATGTCGGGGATAATTATCTACGCACGGGAACCAGCAAGCAGAAGCTCTTCGACCGTTATGAGCAGATTACAGGCAGGAAGGTACCATATTATGTCAGATACCATACCGAAGAAAGGGGCGAGGAAATCGACCTGTAAAAATTTTTTAAAAAACCATGTTCAAACGTTTGACAAAAGGCGTCGGGTATGGTATAATATACTCGACCATTGAAGATAGGTCATACGGCAGCGGGCTGAAATCTAAGAAGTCTATTGAATCCCCCATCCAATCCCTTAAATGCCCGCCGCCGCTCAATGGGATTGAACAAAGAAGATGGGAAAAGGAGATAAGATGAAGTATTATTCCGAAAAATTGGATAAGTTATTCGATACCGAAGAGGTTCTTTTCAAAGCCGAGAAGGCGGCGGACGAGGTTGAAAAGCAAGAGCTCGCGAAGCAAACGAAGTTACTTACCGAAAAGCAAGAAGCGATAAGAGAACTCCAAAGGCTTGGGACAGAGATAGTCGCCATAAGGAAAAGCCTTCGTGCAAAAGAGCAAGAACAGGAAGAGCTTTATAAGAAGTTTTGCAGTTTAAACCCGAAGCAGCCTTTCAGCGTGTTGCGTCGGTTCGAGGATTACGATTCGGTTTTCGATTACGTAAATGACATATTCAGACTATAACGGTCAACACCTCCGATGTATTATAAGTTTCTCTTGGCAAATTAAAGACCTCCATAAAGATTGACCGTTTACCATAGCCGATAGGGCAAAGAAACCTCGAGTTAATTCTCGGGGTTTTCTTTTACCCGAAGGGAGTATTCGATGTCCGAGTTTAATCTCCGCTTCCGCTAAAAAATATATGAATTTAGTGTGTAAATAGCTTGACAAAAATACGAATTTGTGATATAATTATTTTACCGATAAAAAGGCAAGTATGTTCACTTAGTTCAATATCACATAAAGAGGAAGTAAAGAACGTGGAAAAGGCTTATAAATATCGCATATACCCAAATGAAAAACAGAAAGAAATAATAGCGAAAACATTTGGTTGTTGCCGATTTGTGTATAACAAATATCTTGCACAGAGAATTGGATTATACCAAACAAGTAAAGAGAATTTGTCATACGTCAAGTGTGCAAAAGCAATGTCAGAACTAAAAGACGAGCTTGAATGGTTAACTGAAGTTGATTCCACGGCTCTTCAATCTTCCCTTAAAGATTTAGATAATGCTTATAAAAAGTTCTTCAAAGAACATGCGGGTTATCCAAAATTCAAAAGTAAGAAAGATAATCGCAGGTCTTACAAATCTAAATACGTAAATTGTAATATCGAATATTTGAACAATCATATTAAACTACCAAAACTTGGATTGGTAAGAACGAAAAACAAGTTGATACCGCAAGGAAGAATAGTTAGTGCAACAATATCGCAAGAACCGAGCGGTAAATATTACGTTTCATTATGTTGTGTAGATGTAGATATTCAACCGTTACCAATTACAAACAATGCGGTCGGTATAGATTTGGGTATAAAAGAATTTTGTATAACGAGCGACGGCGAACTTGTAAGCAATCCGAAATATCTCAAACAATCTCTCGACAAACTTGCAAAAGCGCAAAGAGAACTATCTCGAAAAGCAAAAGGTAGTTCTAATCGTAATAAAGCAAGGATTAAAGTAGCGAGATTGCACGAAAAGATTTCAAACCAACGAAAAGACTTTTTACAAAAACTCTCGACAAATATTATTCGAGAAAACGACGTAATTTGTATTGAAGATTTGCAAGTGAAAAATATGGCCAAAAACCATAAACTCGCGCAAGCAATTAGCGACGTTTCTTGGTCAGAGTTTGTTCGGGAATTAGAATATAAGGCGCGTTGGTATGGAAGATTAGTTATTAAAGTCGATAAATTTTTCCCAAGTTCTCAAACTTGCAGTGTTTGCGGGTATAAGAATGAGGAAACAAAAGACTTAAAAGTCAGAGAATGGGATTGCCCTGTTTGTCATACTCACCATGATAGAGATGTAAATGCGGCGATAAACATTCTCAATGAAGGGCTTGAACAATTAGCTTAAATATAAGAACCGTCGGGACGACGGGGATAGCTTGGTAAATATTCTGGCGGTAGTCGGAAGTTCCCAAGAATCTCACAACTAAAGCCGTGAGAGGTTCAATGTTATAGATATACTATATAAGTGAAGAGTATATTGCTATAGATTTACTAAATATAAGTATAATAATATATAAATAATATAATAATATATAAATATATAAAGAGAGTATAAATAAATAGTAATTAGTAATACTCTTTATATACTCCGTACTAGTGATTAGAGAAAAGAAGACTTTACTTTCGTGCTGAAAACCCACGCGAGATTCAGCGAGAAAAACGCCCGCCGCCCGAACAAAAAAATCCCTCGAATTTTTTTTAAAAAACTGCCGTCAAACGCTTGACAATTTCCTCGCGTTGTGGTATAATGTTCTCGTAAGTTGAGAGCGGCACAGCGCCGCCCCGCTTATCACGGTTTATCCGCCGCCTTAAAACACAGCATCTCCTCGGCGGCGGGCAGACCACTCACTACAAAGGCGTAATTGCCATTTAGAGACACGTTTTGAGCAAAGACGGATAAACACTCGGTGAAACCGCAAACACGTCTTACAGGTGCCTTTAAAGGTCTTACTGGGTTCCCTCGGGTTACTTCTTCACTTGCTCGGTTAAGAACTGCTTGTCTCTTAAAGCCAAAAAGGCGGCGGGCAGGGAGATGACTGAAGAGGAAAAAGAGGCACTCATTCAGCGTTTCGCTGCAAGCAGAGCAGAGAGAATGCCCTGAAATCAAATCTAAGGTAAAAATCTCCCAATATTTCTGGGAAGTAAAAGACAATTCGATGTCGGGTTGAACACTCGCCTGTCTCGAAGTCTTTTTCGGAAATTTAGACTAATCAATTGGCTTACTCGCAAAGTTCTTTTGCATACATAATACTCCTAAGAGGGGCGGCGGTCCGTATAGTTCGGGCTGCCGTTCTTTTTTTATAGACGCGGGGCAGTCGTCTGGAAAAAATGAGGCGTCCATGGTGGTCGATAAAATAGGGCGCGTTCATGTGATTTGAGCGTGAGCGAAAAATGGGCGCCGCGCATTGGAAAGAAAAAATCGCCGCCCCAAAAAAGAAAAATGCCCCGTGGGGTTAAATAGCCCGCATAGTAAGGGCTGCTGGGTCTTTATTTAAAGTGGCAGAGGGCATTCCACTTTCGATTATTCAACGGTTACTTCGAGAAACCCGTGGAACATCCGCGTTTTTAAGGCGGTGCGGATGAAAGACCGCCGTGTTGTTACGGGTTAGCGACGGTTATCCCCGCCGCCGTGCATGTAGTAGCAAAATGCCACGAAAATAATCGAGGCTATAAACAGCCAACCGAAACCAGCCATATTAGAACCTCCTGTTATTGTCTTGTGTAACTTTTACTGCCACATAGATTACAACAAACCACATAAAAACCGCAAGCACCATTCACATCACCTCCTTCTAAAAAACGTCGTGCATTCTAAGAAACGTGAGAATAATCAGAAATAACAAAGCAAGTACCATAATTACCTCTCAACTGGTTTTACCACGATGTAATAGAAAATGAGTGAAAAGAGAAACATAAACCCGACGCCGCACATAGGCATCACCTCCTTTTATTGTTATCGATTATTGCATATGTTACGGGTATAATGATTAACCAAATCGATATTACCATTTGCATTCACATCACCTCCTTATAATTATCAATCGCCCACTGGCAATCTTTCTTCGTTCTATATTTCCCGAAGCAAGTTAACGAGCCGAACTCTTGCTTGTAGCGGTCGTAAACCACCCACCAAACCTTTCCGTCCAGCGCGGTTCTTTGCCTCGGCTCGAACCGACTTTCTTCCTTATAGAACGTAATTCTTTTACCCGTTTCTGCGTTGCAATTGTAGAAGCAATATTCGTTGCAGAATTTCTCGAAATCCATTCCTTTCGGAATTTTATACGGAGAAATCCACTTCGAGTACGGGTTGACTTTGCTTGCGGTCACATAAACCGCTTTGCCTTCTGCGTGCATTTTGCGAGTCTGGGTTTTTGTTATTTTTTCGTAGTTCATATCATAAAACCTCCTTTAATTTTTCATCAAATTCGAGTAAAACTCGTTCATCTCTTTTGCGTGTTCGAGCGCCTTGTCGTATTCTTCGTCGTAGTGTCCGAGTTTGTCATAAGCGATTTCGAGTTTGTAGCGGTCGCATTCAAACTTCTTTACTTGATAGCATACGCAAGCAATCGCTTTTTCTTTTTCGAGTTCTGTCAATTTTGTCATATTGTTTTTTCTCCTTTTAAACGTTTAGCGATTTTCTGACTTCGATTATGAGCAAGCCCGTTATATCGTTATACGAAATAAAACTATACTCCGTGTACCAAGCACCAGGTTCGACAAAGTAATGCGGATTCTCGAAGCCGAAACGTTCCATAATCATTTCAGGCGGCATTGCTTGCTCTTTGATGTTATCCATCTCGTCTTCCGACAAGCGGTAAACTTCGAGATAAACGAGAGATTCGCAATCGGGTTCATAGGGTGTGTAAGTTCCAGATTTAGTTAAAAATTCCATATATTTTACCTCCAATTAAAAATTGCATTTCAAAATTTCGATAAGCATCGAGTTGTGGTCGACGAGTTGGATATAAACAAACCCGTTGATTTCTTCGTTGTACCATTTCAATGCCTCTTCGAAGTCGCAGGTGCTGTCGACCGTGCAGATTTCTCCGTTCGGCGCGTCAAGCGTGATGACTTCGTAATGAGCCGCGAATTCCGTAAAGTTGAATCCGAGTTTGTCGAGATATTCGAATTCTTCTTTCGTCGGGATTTGGTCTGATTCGTAGTAGCTTTCGACCGTCATCCAGATGTTCTGTTCCAGAATGTCGTTGTCGATTTTGTCACAATTCTCTTTGTAAATTCTGATTTCCGAATTTACGAGTTCTTCGAGTGCCGAGATGTTAGTTTTATTTTCCATAATAACTCCTTTGCGGTGGAATAACCGCCACCGCTCGGTTTTTATTTTACTTTTTTACTTTTTAAACTCTTATCATTTGTTCGTTTTTGCAAACAATAAAATGATCACGTCCTATCCAAACGATTGAACTTTCAGACACATTGTACTCTTCTGCAAGTTCTTCCCGCCGTTTGTTTATTTTTTCATATAATTTATTGAGCCATCTTTCCGAATATACTTTCATATAAAATCCTTTTTCGGCTCTTGACGTATGAGAGTGTCCCGACGTATGTTGATTAGTTATTTAAAGCTTCCAAATAAGCTTTGTATTGGGCTATCACGTTTTGCAGCGCTCGCTTGTTTTCCTCATTAAATTGAGAAGAGTAATATTTAATCGCCGTGCATGCCCAAGAGACAAAATTTTGCTTTTCTTCGGTTGTGCCAGTTTTTGCGACTTCGATTACGTCATTGATTGCTTGTTGTAATTCTTTATCCATAATATTTTACCTCCTTAATTTTCCGAAATAATGATATAAACATCGCCGATTCTGTTCACCCACTCGCTGTCGAGCGGGTCGCATTCATCATCGGGCAAATTCCATTCCGTCGAAACGTATTTTATCGCGTCTGATTTGCTCCCAATAAAATCGCAATCGCAAACGAGCCAATCCATCAAATCAGGAACGGTTTCAAAACTTTCGAGCATTTTGATGTAACCGTTGTACTGTTCTTCGAACGTCGGGTCGGTATCGTCGCATCTTTCGAGCGGAAGATAATCGAAATAATTTTTGTCGGAATCGTAGAGTTTCACTCTGTCTTGCTCTTCGCGGTTTTCGAGTTTCTCTATGTAAAAGTCGCCTAAATAGTTGTTATTGATTTTACGCATGTTCTTTACCTCCTTTATGCGTTAAATTTTCATTAAGTATTCATCGCCCATGCAATTCGGGCAACCTTTGAAAACTTCATATCTTACAGTTTTCGTGTCTTCGGGAACGGGACCTTGCAGGACAAACCTGTCGATCGAGTGCCATTCGCCGTCGATAAGTTCAGTCTTTTCGACAATGTAAGATAAGTCGTTTTCGGTTTCGAAGATTTCTTCACAATTGCAACATTTTATCATAAATTTTGCCTCCTTTATGCGTTAAATTTCTTTGTTTAAATACAATTGTTGTTTGTATTTTCTATGTTCGCGCATTATCGCAGCCCGCTCTTCTTTTGTGGGGCGATAATCTTTCCAGTGTTTTTTTATTCGTTCGTCTTGTTTGCGCTTTATTTCTGGATTAACGATTAACTGAATTGTTTTACGACTTACACCGAATTGTTTTGCAAGAGCGCGAGTTCCAACACCGCCCTCTGCATATATTGATTTGATTTGTTCTTTTTGGTCATCGGTTAATTTGCGCCGACGATCTTTTTCTGGTGGCAATTTAATTTTTTCTGATTTATATGGCATTTTATATCTCCTTTATACGTTTATTTCGTAAGTGCAGTTTTCAAGATTGATTTCGTTATAGTGATTACAAATCATATCAATCAAATCAATCTCATATTGATATTTCTTCAACTCTTCTTTATGATCGAGCCAACCTTCAAGTGCGTCGGGAATGTCGTCGCAACTAAATCCGAGTTCATCAACCCAGACGTTGCACAAATCTTCGTCGATGTAATCATCGATATAAATCGACATTCTTTCGAAGATTTGTTCTGCTGTCTCGAAGCGGTCATCTTCGATGTCGCCTATATTCGCTCCTTGGCGATCTTCCAACCCGAAGCCGTCTTCGTACTTGATTAACGAAAATTCCGTTAATTCGAGAAAAGAGTCAAAAAGTTTTTCGTATTTGTTTTGGTTTTTGTCCATATTTTTATACCTCCAAAATTCCTATTATTCTGTCAACTGCGAATTCGCGAATTTTATAACAAAGCCCGTTATCAGGGTCGTGTGTCTTTCGGTAATCATCGGTGTGATAAGCTTGTTGGTAAATCTCGCATAATGCTTCGATGTTTTTATCGCCGTCGCACATCGCCATAAAAGATAAACTGCCGACTGCGGAATCCCAACCATCTGTTTCCAATCTTCTCATAAATTCTGCCTGTGTCATAATTGCCTCCTTAAATTCTCTCTTCTTTCCAACCGAACCATTTGTATGCTTCGACCATCTTGCTGATTGCCGACTTTTCAACCTTTATCGGGTCTCCGTAAAAACTTACAAAGTCGCGATAAAACTTGCGGTTTGCAACGTCGACGCGAAGCCGCGTCGTATTGCCATTTTTGTCTGTTTTGCCGATAAATTCCATAATTTCTGCTGTCATAATAAACCTCCAATTTTATTTAGAAAAAAGATGGGTTATAAGCCCATCTTTTTCCATTTTTCTTCAAGAGCCTTTTCATTTAACTCTTTCAAGTGCGCAAGCAATCCTTCCGAGAGAACTACCTTTTCATCATGAGTGTTGATTTTGCGAAGTTCTTCGAGTTCTGCTTCTGTCAAGTCATCTTTGTATAACGTTCTGATGATATCAATAAGTTCACCGTAAATGTCAGCCGAGAATGAATAACCGTAACCGTGACGACCTTTTCCGTAATAAGTCGTGAAATTACCGAAGCTTTGAAGAACTTCCATATAGGTTATATTTCCACGCTTCTTGTGGTCGATGTCTGTTACGATAAAATACGGTTGAACGAACGGGCGTTCTTTACTTTCTATCGTGATGAAGAAATAGTCGGGTTTGCCTGCTTTGTAAATACTGTTGAATTCCATATAAGAATTCCTCCTAAAAATTTATTTGCGATTTGCGGATTGCTGTACGAGACCGCAGGCTCGCTTGCCCACCAGACGCTTTACCTCTTCGGCAGGGACGTCTAAGCCCATTCAACGCTTTCGCGAGGAGTGCCTAATTTAGATTTGTCTAATCGTGATTTGACGATTTTAGTAATGCCAAGTGCAAATCAGTTCGTGATCAGTTTTATCGATTACCTTGCATAAGCGACCATAATCAATATCGCCGAATTCATCGAGGAAACCGACTCTTATCCAATCTCCGACTTTGATATATAACGGAGCAGTGTCTCTTTTGAAGGTAATTTGATTACCTTCGCCGTAATGGTATTCGTCGGCAGTCACTTTCCAATCGACACCCCAATCATCATCGTCATCCTCTTCCTCTTCTTCGTCGTCTTCGTCGAAGTAACCATACGAGCGAGCGAATTCGCCCACTTCGTCGTCGCTCAACCACGAGAGAAGAGATTGTGCGACGTGTTCCCAGTCGCAACCGTTTGCGAGAATTTCCTGCAATTTGGCTTCATTAGGGCGAGCCATCTCCCACTGTGATTTAGACATTTTTAGTCCTCCTTTAATTAACAATTTTCAAACATTTCTATGCTAAAATAAAGAGCGTTATCTTCTACTCTGGTGAGGATAACTCTCCAGGCTTCGTTCCAACTTTTTTCGTAAGCTTCTTCTAAAGCGGCTTTTAAACGCGCCTTATCAACCTCTTTATATCCAGAATCTTCTGCTAAATAGTATTTCATACTTGCCTCCTTAGTATCTTTTAAAGCAGATTTTCATTTCTGCTCTCTGCTGTGGATAAATCTGCTTTTCGTCGAACGGGAAAACCTTTTCCGCGCATTCGATCGGCGTAAAATCATCTGTTATCCAAGTCAGGCATTTCGTGCCTTCGACTTCGATAACAATCGCGGTTTCTTCCGCGAAGTCCGACCAATTCCAGTCGATTATTTTGAGAATTTTGTCTGCGAGATTTTCGTTGAATCGCGAAGTGAGCATTTCTCTGTAATCTTCACGGTGTTCGTCGAAGTCCGTCCAGCAGTCGGGGACTTGCATTGCTATTTCATATTGGTTGTTATTTAACATCATGGCTATTTTACCTCCTTTGCCATTATTTCACTTCGTAAAATTTCGGCATTCCGCCAAGTTCGTAGTTGTTAATCGTCTCTTCGGTTTCGTCGTTGAAATCCGTATCAACCATATCGTTGTAATCGAGTTCGATTTCGCCGTTGTAATAAGCGTCTTCGGCTTTTTGTAATGCTTCGCTCGAGTCTTCTGCGTGGACTTCGACGATGCGGTTAAGTGTTTCTGTTACGCTGATGTAATAAGTTTTCATAATGTTTACTCCTATAAAATATTTTTGACCGTATTGCCGATATCCCAGCAGTTTTGTTTTAGCTAATAAATTCGCAAAATACTTTGTCGTTTGATTTATCGATTACTCTATAAGTCCCGATTCTTTCGGTGTCGCCAAAATCATCAAGGAATTCGATTCTTTTGTAATCGCCAATTTTGAAATTGAACGCAGCCTCTTTGCCAAGTATAATGTCTCCATCATCGGTGATTTCATATTCGCCTTCGGAAACGCGCCAATCAGGTACGTCGTCGTCTTCTTCGTCTTCGAACGGGTCAAAGCCCCAATCTTTCAAGTCTTCATCGGTTATCCCGATATCCGTTCCGAGCGTTAAGAGACGTTCGTAAGTTTCCTCTGCGGAGGTTTCTTCGCATAAATCGTTTACGAGTGCTTCGAGTAATTCTGCCTTTTTCTGTAATTCTAAGTTTTTCATAATAATTCCTTTTTCGGCTTTCAAGCAGGAAAGTGTCCCAAGGCTGTTTTTGTTAGTTTATTTTTGTTATCAAGTCCCAATCGGCTTCTTCATCTCGCCAATATACGAATTGATTTCCTTTGACTGTCGTGAAAACTTCGCATTTGCGTGCTGCTTCATTCCCTGCGTTTACGAGTTCATCAACGTAATCTTCATACGTCCGCATTTCTCCCTCGAAAAGGAAATTGTCTCCGTCGTAAACCCGAATTGTATCGGGCTTACTTTTGAGATGCCGAACTTCGTATCCAACTTTTGCTTTGATTGTATTACGCATTTTTCGCCTCCTTTATTAATCCGTCCTTATCGATTTCGAGCTTTTCCAAGATTTCGTAATCGGTTATAAGCGCGTTCGCCAACCATCCGAAATCTTCGTCTTCGGTGATTGCATGTGTGTCGTCGAAAACATAACCGTTTTCTTTATACGGGAAATTGATGAAGTCAAAATCTGTCCTCATATCGTCTGACGTCCAAACTTTGACGCCTGTGATAACCGCGTAATCGAGATTGTCGATTGCCTGAATTACGTCTTCGCGAGGTTCGTCGCCAAACCCGTTAGACCAACCTACGCAAATTGCGAGGTGGTCATCGAGTTTGAGTGTGCAGCAACCTTGTTGGTTGTCGATTAACCAATCGGTGCTTTCTTTGAGCCATTTTGCAATATTGTCCATTGTGAATTCTATTTTACGCATGTTTATTGCCTCCTTATGCGTTTTCTTTTGAAGTTTGTACGCGAGTGCACAATTCATAACTGCTTGTGCCATCGCTGTTGCTCGAACGATAATATTCGTCCGTATTTTTGAGAATTTCGTTTTCTCTATCTTCATCGATTAAAAATGCGATATCTTGATGTTTAAGTTCTTCGAATTTCTCCATCATATCTTCTTCAGTGTCGAAGATATAAACAATGTAGTCGACTGCTAAATCATCGACGCAAGTTGCGAATAAGATGTAAGTTTCTTTCTGTGATCTTGTACAGTTTTTAACAATAAGCATATTTTACCTCCAAATGCTTAAAATATTTTTGCCCGTTTATATTATGGTCGATAGCACAACCAAGTTTTTAGTCTTTAATTTCTTTGAGTGCTTTCTTCCAGCACTCGCTTGTAACGCCGTAACACTCTTTCATCGAGTAATGAAGCACTCCATCGGGAATTGCCATATGAATGAATTTAATCGGAAGTTCGACGTCTTTTTCAAGTTCGATTCCCCAGCAACCGCCGCCGCCTGCCTCATAATCATAGAGTACGCAATCGACATTCTTATCGATTACGATTGAGCCGCAATCTTCGCGTTTTTCGGGGTTGTATTTATAACCACCTTCGTTGCGTTTACTTATGATTTGGCAGATTTTCATCGCCTGTTCAAGCGTCATTTTTATCGGGAAGATGAGCGTCGGGCACGAAACCGAGCAATTGATAACCTCTTGATAAACGGTTTCCAAAAACCCTTTTACGTCGAGTTTGTCTTTGCCGTTCGTTAATTGGTTTTGCAACTGTTCCTTCGTGTAACCTTGTGTTTTTGCCAACCAGACGAGCGATGCCCTGTCGTCGATTTCGTCATCTTTACTCCCGTTGTAATGTGGGTAAACGGCGTTGAGTGCATAACCGTAATTCATATCACCCGTATCGACGAGAATGTCAATACAAACCTCTTGTTGCTTGTAGTGTTTATATGGTAGCTTAAAATACCATATTTCGATGAGCTCGGCGTTAATTTCGTCCCAATCGTATTTCGACCCCTCTTCTGTGTTTTGGAATTTTTCGATAAGTTCGTCACGAGTCTGCCACTCGTAGTTTTGATAACAATCATCGAGAATATATTCCAACTCTAATTCGGGATATTTGCCAAGGGTTTTCGCGATGTCTTCGTCGCACAGCTTATCGTTGTAATCGACGTAGGGTTCGTCGAAGTAGCAGCCATTCTCTTCGTCGTATTGCCATTTTCCGTATTCTCTTTCGAGAAATGCTTTGAGTTCGTTGCGTAATTTGTTATTAGTCATTTTTATTACCTCCTATGACTTATTCTTTTTCGATTTTGAGATTGTAACATTCAATCCCCATTTCTTCCCACATCGCGTCGAAGAAACATTTATTCATTGCTCTTACGTCTAACAATGTGAGTTTTGCCGAGAATGCGATTTCGTAACTAAGGAAATTCTGACGAAGCTCTAAATCTGCGAGATCGTGGATATCCATTGCTTCGTTCATTGTGTCGTAAAAGCATTTATTCATTGCTCTTACGTCGTCTGCGGTAAGTTCCGCGTTAAAGGTTATTTTATACCATTTTTTAGTCATTTTTATTACCTCCTGTTACTTTTTCGATGTAATCGTAGAACGCCCTTTCAAATTCGGGGAATTTCTCGATGAACTTTTCGAGGTGCTCCGCGCTCGCCTCTTTGTCGTGTTTTGTATCGCGGTTTTTATCGCAAATTATCGAACCGTCCGTGAAGAAGTCGTAATTGCCGCAATAACCACCTCCTTCGAAGCCAATGCCGATTATTCCTTCGTTGAGGAGCGAACTCGGAATAAGTGGGAAGAAGCTCGGAATAAAGCCGATTTTGTGCGTTATCGCGTCGGTCATAAAGTCACCGTTTTCGTAGGTGAAGTTTGTGTCTGGGAATTTGACGTGTATAGGGATTCCCGCCTTTCTCGCCGCGTTTGCGACTTTGATGAGATTGTCAATATCAGGTTTCATCACCTGAATTCGGTCGAGTAATTGAGTGCGGTGATGTTCCGCTGTGACGCGTTCTTGCTCTGCTTTTTGAGCGGTTTGTGCTTTGTAATTTTCGATTTTGTTGAGAATGTTATTAATGTCCATTTTTAATTCCTCCCTGACTTCGTTTAATAATTGATCTGATTTTTTATTGATATCTGTAATCCAGATATCTGTGTCGACAAATATATCTTGTATATAGGTTTCAACCCATTCTACTGCCTCTGCTTTTGTCGTAAATTTATCTAACGTTCTAACAACTGTTCCATTTTCTGTTACAAATTCTATATGAAACATATTTAACCTCCTTATATTTGTTTCATTACGTCTTCGAGCATCGCGTAGCAGCTGTCTGCCGTTACGTCGATTTTCTTTACGACATTGAAGAAGATATCTCCTCTGTCTTGGAAAAGCCAAACGAATTCGCCTTTCTCATCTGTTTGGTAGTTTGCTTGGTCGTAACCAACCTGCTTTACGACTTTCGCAATCACTTCTCTTGTAAACGCTTCTTTGCCTTGTTTGTTGTCTTGATAACGTTCGTTCATATCGAACCTCCAAATTTTATTGCGATTATTCAAGCGAACATCGCGAAACGCCGTTTGTTAGAGCCTGATGTAAATCATCAAAACCGCGATTACAGCCGCCATCATCGCTACCCACCAAGGATAACTGATTTTGTTCTTTTCACGCTTCATCTTCTTCGACCTCCTTCTGTAATTTGCGCGGATCGTGCTCGGACCCTTTGTTTGCCACGCCCGTCAAATCTTCGACGGGTTCTTTGTTCTTTTCGAGCCAAGCTTTACGAGCAAGCTCTTTCATTTCTTTTAGAGTCATAACTCCTCCTTTAAACGTTTGTTTTGCAATTTGGTTCTTTTTATATCGACGTCTTCCTGATATTTGAGATGAAAGAATTCCTTCTTCTCATCTTTCGTCAGATGAATGTCGAAATCTTTGAGAATTTGGAGAGTATTTAAGCAATATTCTCGCGTGTTCCTGTGCTTACCTGTCATTTAATCACCTCCTTTTATTGCTTTCTTTAACGCTTCGGCTTCATCAACCAAACCGTTCCTTTTGAGAACACGGTATGCGCTTGCGTAATCGCCGAGTTCAACGAAGACACTTGCATCGTCGAGCGCCAACTCTTGATAACGCGCTTCAACCTTCTTCGTTGCGTTTGTGAGAAGACGGAGCGCAACACCTTTGCGGTCGTACTTGCGCGTTTTGCGAACCGCGATTACCACTTTCGTCGTTTTGCGCAGTTCTTCTGCTTCGAGCAGTGCCATCTTCGCTGTATGCAACTGTGCAAGATAACATTTGTCTTCGATGCAGAAGCCTGCTTTCGGGCAGATTGAGCAAGAACGCTCGAACCGTGCCTTTGCTTCTTCGAGGGTTTTCGCCTCGTCCTGCAGCTCGACTGCGCGAGCCATTGAGAAATGATATTTGTTATTCGTAATCATTTTACTTTACCTCCTTGATTTCGAATTTTGTTTCGGGGAATTCCTCGATGAGTTCGAGAATTCGTTCGTTTGCTTCGAACTCGCTCATCGGTCCTTCGGTTATGCCGTTGTCACCGACGATTTGTCTATCGTCTTTGGTTTCTTTGCCTGTATAAACGTAGGTAACAAGGTCGCCTGCATCTTTGGCCATCTGCGTTGCGATTTTGTCGCATTGCTTGCTCGCGTCGTTCAACGCTTCATCTTGATCTTTACCCTTGCTGAGAAATGTCTTCGTTTTGAGAAGTGTTCCATCTACGAGGGTGAATTGTGCTGTTATTACGTACTTAATCATAAGGCAACTCCTTTGCCGACGACCGCTTCGAACGACCTGATTGTGTCGGCTTGGTTTTGCTTTCTACAAAAACCCATGAGCGCCGCGCATTTCTGCGCATCGGACTTGCATCGATTACTCTTACGAGTAGGCCTTGCGGGTTACGCCGTGTATTGATAAATGGCTTCGTAACCAGTGTCGCGTCTGATTTCGTTGCAAACGGTTTCACAGCGCATATGAGCTTCTTCCCAAAGCGCATCTTCGCTTTTGGCGGTAACTTCGAATTCGAGTGAATGGAAGTTGGTCAACCATTCGTTGGTTTCGGGAAGTTCGACGTCGAATTTTGCTTTGATTGTTCTTTTTAACATGATAGTTTCCTTTGCTCTAAACCCCTGAACGTCCTATCTACGTTCGCGAAAGGTGTTATTGGAACATCCGCGTTATTTCGCAGTGCGGATGTAAGGCTGCGTCGAACTATTTTTCAAGTTCGATTAAGCGGCGTTCGACCACTTTCGCGACTTCCCAGTCGTGAGCTTTACGAGCTCTTTCGAGCCACGTCGTAAGCTTCGATTTGTCGGTCGCTTGACGGATGTAATCGAAAACGTCCATTGCGTTCACCTCCTTTGTGATTCTTGCTCAAGTAATGTATACTTGAGAGAGTAAAGCTTTTCGAGTTTGGCGTTGATACGAGCTTGTTCAGCTTCGTTGCCGTGTGCCTCACGTCTTGCGACGAGAAGGTTTGCGATTGCTTGCTGTAAGGATTCGAGTGTCATTGTTTTATACCTCCTAATGACAGTAATTTCACTTATAAAATAAGCTAATTTACATTTTTGTAATTCAATAATATTACTATATATAGTATATGTTAACCCATCTCCTCCTCACCCCAAAACCCTATCCCTTTCCTCCTTTTCTCTTTCCTCCCACCCCAATCCATCTCCCAAAATACCCCTTTCCCTCTCTTTATCCCCTCTTTCGTAAAAAAATTTTTTCCAAACCCGCCTATAAAACCCCCAAATTCCACTTTTATCCCCAATTTACATTCGCCACCCTAAAACCCTTTCCCCTCTCGCCCTTTCCCCAAAAAATAAAAAATTCAAAAATCCCCCTCAAATCACTTGACAAATCCCCTCTCTTGTGCTATACTATACCCAAACAAGGAGGCACTTATGGAACTCAAAATAACCGAACGCGGCTGGCCCCCCCATTACATCTGCGCCGAATATTGCCTATTCCGCCGTAATACTCTCATAGAATACGCCGACCTGAAATGGGTCGTATCGACAGTCGGGCGGCAACTGCCCGCAAAAGGATCTGATTATTGGGAAACCGTTGGGCACAACCGTTATTACGAAACGATGGCGTTCAAAGCCAAGCAAGACGGAATTTATTGGGACGCGGATACGTTTAACCCGATCAACTTCGACAGTGTATGGGCGATACATGATTGCAACGATGACAGTGAATTTCGGGCAAACCAAATGCACGATAAGGTAGTCGCGGAATTAAGCGAGAAAATTAAAAAGGCTTACAGGAAAGGAGAATAAGTATGAAATTCAAAGAATGCAAAGTTGGCGATATCGTCACACCTAAAACAGATAGAATAAAAGCTTATTGCTTTCGCGGTGTAACCTCTTATATCGCATTGGCAAAAGAATATAGAATAACCGAACTCAATCGCGCTACAAAGACTGTGGATATAACTTCTACAGATCCAAAAAACGATACAGTATGCCTATTTGTCTATCCGTCATGTCTTAACCTCGCCAACTCTGACAAATTCTCAATGTCCGAAGCGCTTCATGGCAAAATAATAACGCCCCCACAAACGCCCGATTACAAACTCGACTTCGAGGTACGCCGCGAGGGAAACGAGCTTTCGGCTTATTACCACGGTGTCAAACTTGCGACCGTGCGTTGCCACCCAGACGACACTTACGACGAGGAGTTCGGGCTTCACCTTTTACTCCGCCGTGCATGCCTGGAACTCAAAGACGAACACACAGTAGTCGAAACGGTCGAAGAGCTTCTGCAAAAACCGTAAATTACATTCGGACGGCTAAAATCGATTTCGACCTTTTAGCGTTTTTAAAAATTTAAAAAAATCAAAAACCGACTTTGCATAGAAACTGTTGAAAAATACGCGGTTTTAGTGCAAAGTCGGTTTTTAAACTGCTCGAAATCGACTAGTTTAAGATGACCCGATAAAGACCCAATGTTTAATACTTTTGACCCAACGCGGGTTTACGTTTAAAATAATAAACATAAACTTAAACACGTCTTTTGTTCTAATCCACGCGAAAAGTCGGTTTCGGCTCGTTCCGCGCAATCTTGTTCGCGATTTCGATTTAACATTGATTTTACCAATCTAACATCCGAATGTTAAATGTCTAAAACGAATGTTACTATATCATTCCAATGATACAAAACCGCCTCGTCTGTTTTTATCTCGCGCTTTTCAATTCGGCAAACGCCGTTTCCCCGATTAAAAACGAATTTCGCGATTTTAAGCAAACAAAAAGCCCGCCGAAGCGAGGCTCTGTTTTTTAATCATCTATTACAACACACCCAACTTTGTAACTCAACGCCGTCGTTGTGTCGAGCCCAATCAACTTACGCTCTTTGTCTACGTAAATATCTCCGTCTACTTCTTCCCACTTCCCAGCAAATCTCTCGTTCAACTCTTTTGCCCGCCAGTGCCCAAACACTATAGTTTGGTCGGGTTTCACTTTAATCTCGTCGAATGCTCTTATATAATCGGGGGTTTTAGCCCACGAAGCGATTGCCCAGTCGTCTTTACCGAGTTCTTCAAGTCCGAGACCGCGTAAAAAATAATCTATTGGTACAAACCCGTGCGTGAAAATATAGTGCTCCGTCTCGAAATACCATGGAAGCGATTTTAACCAGTCATAAAATCCGACGTCAATCATTGCCTTCGCCGCGTCGAATTGTAAGTAATAATCTCGTTTTACTTGATTCGGGTAACGCCCCAAAAACGAAGCGAACGTGTTGTGTTCACCGTTGTATACGTCTACCTCGGTCAGCTGCCTACGCTCAATTGCGTCGATAAGAATACTCTCGTGGTTTCCCCGAATGCAAATCGGCTTATTCACGTGATGAGGCGATGTGAGATACTGCCAGATGTTCACGCAATCCGAATTACTCCGCGCCGCCCTGCCGAAGTAATCCCCGCACCCGATAAGTTGGTGCTGCGAGTTCGCCGCATTGTAACCCATTTCGGTAATCGAGGTTATAAGCGCTTCGTAATTCCCGTGCGGATCTGCAAAAACGAAGTATTTCATCTATTACCTCCTCTTATACATAAATAAAATGATATGAATTATTACAAACGGGAATATTTAAATCAAGACTTCTTTTTATTGTGTCTCTTTTGATATTTGTTTGTCTTGCAGCTTCGCGTATTGAAAAATAAACACAGCCACTAATTATGTCTTTGATTGTTTTTTGATTTGGTTGGTTTTGAAAAGTGTTATGTTTGGATGTTAACCCCGTTTGATAAGCATGCGTAACGTTTTCACTTACCGTGGCCCATTCTAAATTACACACTCTATTATCAGTTTTTATCCCATTTATATGGTTGACAATAGGTTTGTTATCAGGATTATAAATAAACGTTTGTGCTACCAAATTATGTATCATAACAGTATGTCTCTTATTATTAACACAAAACTCGATCGCAAAATATCCGCGATTAGACAATTGTTTTTTCATATTTCTAATTTTATTAAAACGGATGCTCCTAACATTCCCGAGATTACTTACTTGATACAGGTTTTCAAATCCCAATACGCTTTCCCATATTTCTTCAACCATTATTTAATCTCCTTGATTTCGGGGTCGATCGGATTCCCGTCCGCGTCTAAAACAGTCGCGTATTTAACGAGATGAGCTGTATAAACTACGTCTCCGTTTTTATGGGTTTCGGAAAATATCTTTCCTCCGTCATCTTCGAGCCAACGCCATTCGCAAAGTTGGTTACACGTCAGATTTAGCAATTTTCCCCTATCGGTAATCCCGCCAAACATTTCGAGGTTTTTCGCGTAAAGACTATCGACAATTTTTTCTTTAATCGAGTTTATATCGGTTTCGTTTTTGCCGATTTCGACGTCGACTTTATAAGTTTTTAGCTTATACCTTTTTTGAGTGACTTTTTCGGGATTAGAAATGTCGAGCCAAATAACCTCATTACCCCAAACATTCATACTTGTATAGTAGGCGCAAAAAGGTTTTGATTCTTCGATTATGTCGGCATATCCGTTATTTTTAAAATATTTCTCTGCTTTGTTGATGTCTATCATATTTACCTCCATCTTTGCTTCTATTATACCACACCGCAACACGTTTGTCAAGCGTTTTGTTAACCTTTTTTTGTGTCGCCGCGTTGTCACAATTGTGCAAGTGGTTGTTGCACAAATTACACCACCCACAAATACGGCGAATTCGCCATAATTAGATGGTTATAACCCCTCACTTTCGAGGGGTTATTCGGGGTTATATTAACGTAACTTTCTCTCTCACAACCTTTTCTGTCTCTTTCTTTTCTGTATTTTCAGCAAAGGCATTATCAACTGCTTCATCGTCAATTGTATCTTTGAGCTTGTTCAACGCGGGATCGTTCATACGAGCAATATCGGCAATGTTTTTAATCACCTCGGGATCAATCTCGTCTTTCATTCCACGGATTTTTTCCGTGACTTCTCTTAAACCACCAACGTCAACTTCTCTTATGCTCTGAACCAGTTCCATAAGGTTTTGGTACGAAAGCGTGCGTTCCATCATACGGGTGAGACGGTCGTAATCTTTCCCGCAAAATTCGAGGATGTAATCGGCAAGCCCAGACTGATAAATCAGGTCGTAATTCTCGTAATTCTTTATCTCGATATTCACCTCGGGTTCGATGTTTACATACGAGAGAAGCCCGTCGAAGCAACATGCAATTTCGAGCCCTGCTGTGAAAAACGTTTCAGGAACGTCGATGTCTTTATCGCTGTCTATAATCATACGAACGAGCGCGACTACCTTTTCCTGCATCGGCAAATAAGCACGAATTACGAGACCTTGAAGCATGTCGTTATAAGCTTTAACGGTCGCTTCGTCTTCGGGATTTTTGATGAACGCGTCACAAACGTCTAATATTTCTTGAAGTTTCATTTTAACCCTCCTGCTCGTCAGGCTCCCCACCGAGCATAACTATTTCTTCTTTGGGAATCGTGTAATACCAATTGCCGTGCAACTTTACCATCGCGCGGAGTGCATATGGGAAGATACTCGTCATTTCCCACGTGAGGTTATCGGTAAATACCGCGCAATCGTCTTCGGTCGGCATCAGGTCTTTGGTAATAAGTTCGAGCTTCGCTTTGCAACCCTGTTTTGCAAGCTTTTCAGTTACTTCTTCGTAATGTTTCTGCCCACCAAGGTAATAACATCTGTGCCCCTGTGAAAATTCCTCTTGAATCATTGTAATGAGAAATTGAGTTTTTCCGCCCTTCTTCGGGGCAACATATCCGAGTTTAATCATTCTTATCTATTTCCTTTTTTATTTTTTCGTTATTTATTTTGAGCAAATTTTCGGCTGCTCCACACGGATAAAATTCCGTGCATTTTCCGTTTCTATAAACACATTCAGGGACGAGAAGCCCGATAAACTCGGGGCATAATTCTTCTGCCTGTCTGCATATTTCTTTCATAACTGCTATAGTTTCGGCGGACGCTTGCGAGCACAATCTCTTATGAGACATAAAAATCAGCTCTTGTGCGTTTATGCTCATTACGTGAGAAACCATCGTGTCTTGCGGTGCCTTTCTTCTATCATAATTATCTTGGCGATCGTTGCGCTGCGTTTGGACGTAATGATTTACCCCGATATGATGGCGAACAAAATGCACCGAGACGTAATATGGTATTTGCATCTTTATCCCGAACCATAATTCTCTAATCGGGCTATGTCCCGCTTCGAGAATTTTATGTTTCCATTCTGCCGTTGGAAGTTTCGCAGATGTTTTACCGACGGTATTTAATGTGCAAGTTTTACACCACATCCAATCTTCGTCGGTCGGGTGTTTTAATATTTCGACCTTAAAGTCCATCAGTACACCTCGTCTGCGAACTGGCTCAATTTACCACGGTAATTTTTCGTCAATTCAATAATCTTGATAAAATCAACTCTTCTTGCCGCCGTGAGATATTTTGGGAATTGAGAATCTTGTGGGAATCGAAGATCCGTTTGACCGCAATGCCCAGCGCAAACAACTTTACAATTGTCATGACAACGAGAAATTATCTTTTTAAGCTGTTTGCTGTTCTGCGCTTCATCGATTATGACAAAAGCCTCAGAGAGGTTACAACCTCTCAAAAATACATCGGAAGTCAAATAAACAAAAGCCTCCCCGTTTTTCACCGCTTCCATATTCATATCTGAAATCACAGTTTTGTTCGGGTCATATCCCCAAACCATAAGCGCGTCATATAACGGACCGCTGTAATCCATCAATTTTTCGCCAGTTTGCCCTGGTCTGTAACCCAATTCCTGTTCTTGACACGGCGAAACAATGTAATAAATCTTTTTATAAATTCCGAGCTCGTACATCAGAAGCGCCATTCCGACCGCTAGGGTTGTTTTAGAACTTCCTGCGCAAGCATCGACCATTACCATAAGGTTTTTCTTATCCCAAATGGCTTTTATATAGTCCCACTGTTCTTCTTCCAATTGATAAGGAAGTCTTTTCCAGAAAGTGCATTGAGTTATGTCTTTGGGGATTTCAATTTGTTTTCGTTCAGTATTTGAATTACCTTTTCTTGTCGCCATAAATCACCTTATATCAATTCTGAAAAATCTGTTACCATTGCGTCTACTACGCCGAGTTGTAACTGTTCGTCGCCATTAATAAACCATTCGGTCTTTTTCTTCTTGTTGAGCAAATCTTTTGAAATCTTTGTGCGGCTGGCCACATGTTCGAACAATTTTGCAAGAGTTTTATTATATTGTGTCGTATGTGATTTAATCGTTTCTGCTTCGCCTTCGAATGCACCAGAACCTTGATGGCACAACGCTTGCGAACTCAAAAGCGCAAATCTCTTATGCCCAGAAATCAATATAAAGAATCCACCAGACATTGCAACTCCCATGTTATAAGTATAAATCGGCGTTTTGGAAAGTTTGATAATATCAATCATCTGGAAGGTCGCATCTATTTCTCCGCCATAAGAATTTATCATAATTTTGATCGGCTTTCTATCGGATATAGGAATTTTATTATCTTCATCTTCTTTATTCCAGAAAATTATGTTTTTAACTAATGGAACAATACTTTCACGATAAATTTCATCATTAAGCCAAATTACTCGATTATCAAGGTTTTTATAATATGAGTAAAGCGCGGGGTTGGGTAATACAGGATCGTTTTGTTTGCGTTCAATTAAATCACTCATGAGCGCATCAACGTTTTGCTGTAATTTTTGGAATTGAGATACAAAATCCAAATCTTCAATTATTTTTTTATCTGCCATATTTTCTCCTTCGACAATTTTCATTGTCTGAAACCATTATAACACATATTTGATACATCGTCAAGTATATCTGTAAAAAATATTAAAAAATTTTTTTATTTTTTTGTGTACAAACGCTTGACGGATTAAATTTTCTATGTTATAATCCCACCGAAACTGAATAGTTATCAGCGGACGCACCACCGCTTTAACAATAGGATAGCCGCAAATGTTGCCGCCACACACCGACATATTTTGCGTCAGAGGATCGTGGACACCAAACAAAACCTCAATAAAAAAGACGGTGGGCATAGGAAGGCGAAGAAGAGAGCGCTTACCTCATTTTGTCTATGATGTTTTATCTCTTTATGGGGGTAAAACATCGACAAAAACGTCATGGATTCGCATGTGACGAGAGGTATGACAATGTGAAATCATTGTTTATATGTGTGTTATAGCAGAACGGAAACTCAAGCAGGGGAAGTTTGTGAAAGGGTATAATGTCGTCCCGTTATTGCATGGGAGCATTATACCCAAAACACAGAACCATTTTTCTCGCAAAGGAAGGTTTGTGTTTTACCGTTTTTCTTTTAATCTTTTATATAATTTTCACATTTAATAAAGTTTTCGGGTATAATTATAGGGTGGTTTGGGTGGGGTAAGAAGATATTTAATTAGATAATTAAAATTCAATAAAAATAAAAATGACAAATACTTGACGACTTATGTAAAGTATGTTATAATGACTTTAGAATTAAAACATGATTCCAATAAGGAGGAGAAAAATGACGTGAGAATATTTTTGGATTGCGATGATACGATTATAAACTCTTCTGAATGTATTATCGATTTATTAAATAAGAAGAATGACACAAATAAGACGATTAAGGATTTGAAGGATTTCCATTATCGCTCAATTGATAAAACATTAACCAACGAAGATGTCGTTAAACTTTTTGAATCGGACGATTTTTGGAATTCCGTTAATTACAATAATGAATTTTTGAACACAAAGGATTTTATTGATTCTAATTTTGATGTAACGGTCGTTACTTGTGGCACGGAATTAAACCTAAAAAAGAAAGCGAATAAATTAAGCTCACTTGGATATGGCACTGGAAATAATTTTGTTGGTATTTTGATTAAAGATGACTTAAATTTATGCAAAAAATGTATAGATATGCACCTTGGTATTCAAATTGATGATAATATGAGTAGTATTGAGAATACTAACGCTGCAGTAAAAATACTTTTTCAAAATAACAACAATTTTACATGGAATAGACCAAAGCCGAATATCGATAATTTATACATTGCCCAGACATGGGAAGAAATTCGCCAGATTTTAGAGTTTTTCAAGAAAAATCCAGAATTTATTTGCAAGGGGTACTAAAATGCGGGTAATTTTGATTTCGGGTTCTGCCCGTTTTGGAAAAGACAGTGCTGCTTTTATTATGAAGGAATTGTTGGAAAAGCAAAAAAAGAAAGTTCTAATAATTCATTACGCCGACAATTTGAAGCTTTTTGCAAAAAATTATTTTGGATGGTCGGGGCAGAAGGATCAGAAAGGTCGTGAGTTGTTGCAATGGCTCGGTACCGATGTGGTTAGAAAGAATTATGAAGATACTTGGGTGGATATGGTTGTTGCATTGTTAAAAGGTATAAAAACATTGTATGATTATGTAATTATTCCAGATGTTCGGTTCCCAAATGAAATAGACAAAATGTGCGATAATTTTGATTGTATTACGGCTCGCGTAATTCGTCCGAATTTTGACAATGGTTTAACCGATGAACAGAAAAATCACCCAAGCGAAATCGCTCTTAAAGACTATCCAACGGAATATGAGTTAATTAACGACGGCGATTTGGAAAAGTTGTTAGAGACGACACGGACATTTCTTAAAAATATTGGCTAAAAGGAGAGAGTAATGCCAGTTTTGCAAAACCTGTATCAGGTTTATAAATTACCATCGAGTTTTATTGTTGAGAATAATTTAAAAATCGATAATTATACTCGAAAACGAGCGATTCAAGACGGAAATCTTGTAAGTGTCGGCGACAATATGGTATTTTATAAAATTCGGGATTATTATGGGGACACAAGAAGTCACAAAGAGATTTTCGACGCGGTGCAAAATCTTCGAACAACTCTTCGCATTTGTAAAAGAGAAGGTAAAATACTCGAAGGGCACATCGTAAATCAACAAATTCAGGATATTCTTTTTGTGAAAGACATAATTGTTGTAGTTTGCGAGAAGAAATCTGAATATCTAAAAATTGGTACAAAAGGATTTGAAATAAACGGAGTCAGATATACGAGACTTTGCGCGGGAGCTGGAAATTTGCGCCGTAACAATGCGATTTATGTAAACGAGAAGCTTTACCCTTATCTTTACGAAGTGTTTATGTGCGGGCTCGCAGACAAACTTAAAGAAGCAGTTCTTCCAAAACTCAGCGCGTATTTTGCGCTTTCCTTTTCATCGGTTTTGTGGGTTAGAACGCCGCGAGTTTGCGTGATAAAAGACTTCGAAACGACGCTCCCCAATCAGAACGTCGATTTCATTTGTCGAAAGGAAGAATTGGACGACGAAGGAAAACCTCGAACGAAACATTACATCGAAAAACGCGTGATGGATTTAACGCTCAATAGTGCGGACGGGCAAGGTTTGGTAGATCCCGAATTCAGCAAGTTGTGGGCGGAAGATATGCAGCTCGATTACGTGCCTTCATCGTTTGTTGTCAGAAGTTCGTTCGTGAAAGGGAACCTCGTTCCGTTTGATTTTAAGGCTTACGCAGCGGAACACGGAATAGACAAAATTAAGGATAGATGGGGTGTTGAATACCCGTTGAATGAAATTGATGTTTTATTAAGCGAGTCGCAGTTCAAAGAATATAAGGAATATTCGAGCTGGCAGGAGTATTTGTATTATTTTAACAAATACAAGCTCCGTTGGGGTGTCGCCCGTTACAATAAGAAACACGATGATGAATATGTTCTCGCGAATTACCAATACATTCAAGCGCTTACCCTTTCGAAGGAAGATATTCACGGGTTAATTCAACCGACAATCGATTGGATTAAAAACATTTGTTCGGGCGATGATTTATACAGCCTTCTTTTTATGTTCGGAGGCAAAAGCGAAGACGTGACTTATGAGAGAATGTACTCTTCGGCGCAGTCAACGTTTATGAAAGCGATCGTGAAAAACAACGAGATGCTGAAAGACGCGCACGTTCAGCGGAAGATTTACAAAAACATTGTCGAGTGTATAAACCGCGCGAAGATTGGCAAGATTTGGGTGAGAGGAAATTACCAGTTTATGATTTCGGACCCGATCGCGCAGTGCCAGTCGGCGTTGGGATTACCAGTTAAAGGGGAGATTCCAGCCGAACACGTTTGGTCGAATTTTTGGAATGAACGCGGTGTGAGCGGGGAAGTAGACTGCTGCCGAAGCCCTATGATTGATACATCAGAACATAACCCGACTGTTCTTTATAGAAGCGATGAAACCGAAAAGTGGTATCAACATATAAAGAGTGGTTTGGTATATAGTATTTATGACGTTGCGACATTTAAACATTCTGATTCGGACTTCGATGGAGATATTGCCCTTTCAACAGATAATGAATATTTCTTGAAAGGCGCCCATCGTGGAGAAAGTATAATAACTTACGAAAAAGGAATTGCTCGCAAGGAAGAGATTTCCCAGAAAAACTTCGTAAAAAAAGACCTTATGGGTTTTGGTACGGCGGTCGGCAGCCTTTCAAACACCGCGACGATTATTTACGCGATGATCGGGATTTTCAACAAACCCGAACAGGAGCCGCAACGCCAAGAGTTATACACGCGAATAAAGCTTCTTCGCGAATACGTCGGGCAGGAAATCGATAGAGCGAAACTCGGAATAAAGCAGCAAAAACTTCCAGTCGAGTGGAGAAAATATATTCATGTAAATAAAGATGATGCCGATGAAATAAAAGCGGAAAAATATAAACACAATTCCATGGTAATTAAAAAGAAACCTTATTTCTTTCGTTATCTTTATCCTGAATGCAATAAAGAGTTTAAACAATTTGAAAATGGCTATAACATTATATCAAAAGATATGTTCGGACTGAAATTGAAAAAACTCTTTGTGAAACCAAATAAAACGGAAAAAGAAATGACGCTCGTTAGACAATATCAAAAGAATTGCCCGCTAATTGTTTCAAATTGTACGATGAATATTTTGTGTAAAGAATTTGAGAATGTTGATTTTGATATAAAATTTGGCAAATCCAATGTAAATATGCTTAATCTTTATCAAAATGAAGGTTTTAAAGTTAATCCATCGATTCTTACGAAATTCCGTAACGCTTATCGCAGATATAATAATAAAAAGACAATAATTGCGCTCGACGACGTTTTTGAAAACAAGGACGAAGATGACATAAAGAGCATTTACAATCTAGTTCTCGACACGGCAAAGCAGGAAATCCAGGAAGAAATTTTCGGGTTCGGGTTAAAGCCCAAGGAAATGCTTTTTTACGTCGGTCAACTCGCGAAGGAATACACGAATTTCAATTGGAGTTTCGTTTGGGACATAATGGATTCAATTGTTCTCGAAGGTGTTGAACAAGGAAAAAGTTACGCGCCAGTTCGTTCGGAAGACGGAGAAAAATATCTCGGCGAGAAGTTCGTGCTCAAAGAAGTTATAAAGAGAGCCGAAGGGGAGGTTTATACGAATGTTGAATGATACGACGATAAATCGGTTATTAGAGACAAAAGAGATAACCTCTCTCGACGAGCTGAAACAACTGACGGTTTATTTCGCGCAAAAAGGCGTTGATGTTTCGCAAATACTCGAAACGCTCGAAAAGTACGAAATTAAGTTCGAAATCAAAGGCGTAAAAATTGAAGAAATCGTTCGGCTTTTAGTCGCGATAAACCCGCCATCGAAAAAGGAGAAGCAGGAAAAGTTCGAGATTTACGAGTCGGAAGTTCATTATTTACAAGGAGTCGAAAACGAAGCCGACAGAAAAATTCTCTTCTTGCTTTTGGCGATATCGAAATACGATAATCACCCGACGGGGTGGATAAAATACAATCGCGACCTACTATTCAATTTTTGGGGGCTGAAATTTACAAGCCCCCAAAGATCAGAAGTCATAAAGCGGTGTTGTGAGAACGGCGCGATTGATTTGCGCGTTATCGGAAGTAAGAATCCGATTGTGTGTTTTAAGGTGAATTTTAGGAGTTACGATTTTGCCACCGCATTGGCAAAATTGAGTTTTAATGATGTGTCATTGATTGAGTTTTACGACGATTACTTATATGGAGAAGGCGAATGAACGATTATATATTCGATTGGGCAGAAAACAGCGAAAAGATTTTGGCGGGCGGAGGTTATACGACCAAAGTCCACCAAACCTTCGAGCAGATAATGCTTTTCGCGTATTTAAGAGAGAGGGGATACAGCAAAGATGAGATATTTAATTTATGGATTGAAACCGATTCGCTACTTCTCCAAAAAATCGGGGACGACAAAGACCAAAGAGATAAATATTTCGGGAAGTTGTTCGCGGATTCGACGAAGTATAAAATCGAGAAAGGAAATCGGATAGATATTTATCAGAGTGAGATTGATTTTATCAACAATATGGAAGTGAGCATGTGGATAAAACAGTACGTTCTCGTGATGTTGTGTATTTATAAGTGGTATGGGAAGGAATGGTGCGTTTATAACGATAAGATTAAGAGGTTTTGTTATAGTTGCACTGATGTTAAAAGGGAAAAAGAGCGTGATATAGAGAGATTATATGAATGTACTAAGACATATAAACCATATATAACAAATATTAGAGATAGAAGTTTTTCGTTTAAAATATTGTTTAAATCTTGCGAAGTTATACCAGTAGAACAAATTTCAAATCCGCGACATATTTATGACGTTATGTATTTATTAGAAAATACAAAACTTTGTTGTAAATGTGGGAATTCGTTTAAATATGGGAAAAATAGTTTAAAGGTAAAAATGTGCCCAGATTGTCGTAAAAAGGCGTTAGCTGAATATAAACATAATAATTATCTAAAAAATAAAAATAAATTAGATATTCAAGGGACAAAACTTATATTAAGTGAGAAAAGAACTATAAATCCCAATAAGGAGAGTTAAAAGATGACTAAAAGTGAATTTGAAGAATATATAAACGGTTTTTCGGAAGATGATTTAACCGAAGAAACCGTTTTAGAAATATGCAAAAAACATAGAGAACTGAATTTAATCGACCGAAATTGGGAGCAATTAAATAATGCGCTTGGACACTATAAAACCACAGGGGAAAATTTGAGATGTTGGTGCAAACACAAACTATCAATGAATGGAGATTTGCCCGAAAATCCTCTTGTTTTAAAAGGCGATAAAAAACCGCAAGATTTGAAATCAAACGAAGTGGAAGATGCTTACGATAAAAAAATGGAAGAACTTCGTAAAGAAAGATATAAAAATCAGTCTCTGCTTGCGCATAAATACAGAGAGGAAAGGCAAGAGGCGAGATTAGATTTATTCGAAGAATTACTTTACAATTCAATTTCTGAATTAAAACCGCCAAAATTTCGCAGGATAGAAACTTCGAAAAACAAAAAGCAATATAATTTATGTTTTGGAGATATACATTACGGTGCAAATTTCTCAGTCGAAGGGAATGAATATTCAATAGAAGAGTGTGAACGTAGATTTGAATTACTTCTCAATGAGACCATTGATTTTATTGAAGAACGTGGTATAAATCAATTAAAAGTAACAAATCTTGCGGATTCCGTACAGGGGCTTATTCATATAACGGATTTTAAGCTTAATCAAATCCCGATAACCGACGCTTTGATTGGCGTGGCGCAATTGATTAGTGAATTTTTAAATAGATTATCTGAATATTGCGATATTGAATATTACCACGTTTGCTATTCAAATCACACTCAAATCAGACCACTTGGAACGCAGGCGAACGTTATATCTTCCGAAGATCTTGAAAAGGTTATTTTTAACACGATTAAAATAAGTTTGCAAAATAATGAAAGGGTAAAAATAATTGGCGATCTTAAAAAGAATTACGTTAGTTACAAAATATTCGATTTTAATTGTTGTTGTTGCCACGGTCATACGATTAAAAATATAAATAATGCTCTAAAAGATTTGAGTAATCATCATAGGGTGTGGTATGATTATTTAATATTAGGACATACTCATAGCCAAAAAGAATATCCGAATGGATGTGACAAATCGCATAACTTAAAAACGCTTGTCTCCCCGTCTTTCGTTGGATTAGACCCATACGCCGATAGTTTACTTGTTAGCTCGAAAGCTGGTGCAGTAATATTTGGTTTTGACGAAAAATATGGGCAAAATGAAAAATACGATATAATTTTAAATTAAAAATAAGACGGCTCAATGCCGTCTTATTGATTAAAGGAGAAAAGATGGCAGAAAAGAGAGAAAAGATGATAGACACGCTGTTTGCCCCGTCTTCGAGCGCAAATGACGAGGATATGGAATTCACCGAAGAAGATCTCGCCAATCGGCGTGAGGTTTTATCGGTTTTCGGGCATGACCCTTTTGAAAAAGAAAATATGGCAGACCGCAAGAAGATGTATCGTGACGTCACGGTTATGATCACACCCGACTTGGCAACCGACCTTCCGAAACAGAGGGGCTGTTTGACGCTTGTGCGAAGTTATCTTCGTGCGGATAAGATTACCGAAGCAATTCAGGAATTAACTAAAGACGCCGACACTATGATTGAAAATGATAAGAAGTTGAAAACCCTGACTGATATGTTGGGCAAGGAAACAGATATCATAACCAAGACGGTAAAAGATTACGGATTTGCCGAGCGTTATTCGTTAGCGAAAAGTAAGGGCGTCGGAACGCTTTCTTACATAATGCGTGAAAGCGAGGAAGTCGACCGCGATGACGAGAAAATAAACATTTACGACGTTGAAACCAGCAAAAGTATGCAGTTGGCAAGCGATATAAGCGCCGAATCGTTTTTTAAGCAAATCGCGTTGAATGCGGGCGATTATAAGGATATCGTAACGAAACAGAAAAAATTAATCAAAGAATTGACGGACGAAAACAAAAAACTCAAAGAAGAAAATCGTCTTATTTACGAACAGATAACCAAAAGAAGAACTTTTGAAAGAACTACGCAAAGAAACTCGAAGGGAAGGGTTTAGGGCGTAGAGAAATACAAGATATGGTTCTCGCAGAAATTCATTACGATGACGATGAAATAAAAGAGATGAAGAAGCGAGGTAAAAAGAAATGATAAGTTTATATAGCCGAAAAACAGAAACCGACCTTACAATACGTAAAAAAGAGTCGATGGATAAATATGTCGATTTGATTCAATGGGGTAGAGAAAACCCAACGAAATTTATCGAAGAAATTTTCGGGATACAGCTTATCGACTTTCAAAAAAACCTTATTCTCGGGACGTGGACTTCAAATCGCGCAGTTTGGTGTGCCGCTCGTAACAGCGGTAAATCATTCTTGGTCGCGATATACGCAATGCTTCGAGCGCTCCTTTTGCCGAATTGTACGATTTATATCGTTTCAAACTCGGCTGACCAAGCGCAAGCGACCTTTAACAAAATTTGTAAATTATGCCGTGGTGAAGAGCAGTCAGTTCAGACAGACCCCTGTATGTTTTATAACGAGTTGGTTAAAAGCAACGCCAATACCGATGGCTTTATAAAGAAACAAGGTAACTATTCGCTCACGCTTTTTAACGGCAGTACAATTCAAACACTCGCAGCAAACCCCGATACCGCCCGTGGTCGCCGTGCGAACGTAGTTATATTCGATGAGGCGGCATACGTTTCTGACGTCATGTACCAAGCGTGTTTGCCTTTCATCAACCAAGACCCGAACTTCAAAACGGGTAAAGGTTTCAACTCGAAGGTTCACCCGAAGACTTTCAACAACCAGATTATAATGTGTTCTTCGGCGGGAAGTGTTAATACCGAGTGTTACAGAGCTTATAGACAATGTATAATAAATTCGATTATTGGTTATCCAGGGTATTATGCCGCAGATATAAACTGCGAGATGACACTTCGTCCTTATATAAACGGCAAACCCGTTCCAGCGATAGCGAATAAGGCTGAAATGGAAATGATAAGAGATACCGATATTCGAAAATACAACACGGAATTTATGAATTTATGGACAGATATGGAATCGCCCGATTCGCTTCTTCAACGTTCCGTAATAATTCGTAACGAAAAAAATACTTACCCGAGACTGCAAGTACCGACAAAACGAAGAAATACGTTGTTTGTTGGGACCCCGCCGTTCAGCACGATAATAGCATTGTTTTGATCGGAGAAATATTTAGAGATGAAAAGGTCGGGTTAAAGGGCAGGTTGGTAAATTGTTTTAACCTTATTGAACCAGCGAAACAAAACGGAGGCGATCGCCAACCGTTACGTATGCCAAACCAAATCACTTGGGTTCGTAAGTTTTTGCGCGATTACAACAACGCAGAGAACCACGAATACACGAATGTAACGCTTCGAATGGACTCAGGTTCAGGTGCAGGTGGTAAAAGCATACCAGATTACTTAATGGCGTCCTATACAGATGAAAACGGCGTTAGGCACGTCGGTGTTTATGACAGCAAATTTAATCCAGATGTTGATGATGTCGGCACGTCGTATCAAAACATGCACAGAGACAAGTTCCCCGAAGCGGTAGATTGTTTACAAGCGGTAGACCCGCGTAAATACAGAACCGAGATGTTCGGCGCGTTAACCTCGATGATTACACAGGATTATATCGAGTTCCCGCCATCGCTTCCCTCGCGTGGGGAAATTGAAAACGAAGACGGCTCGGTATATAAGTTGTCGTTAGAGGAAACCCGCGCGTTGCTCGAATTTGACCTTTTGAAAGACGAAGCGGTAAGAATGCAACAAACGAAATTGACGACGGGCGAAGTGAAATACGCAATGCCAAGCGGTAAAGATCACGACGATAGGGTTTATTGCCTTGCTCTTTTCGCCTCTTATTTGGCAAATATGCGCCAAGCCGAAAACCGTGCTTCTGAAAATAACAATACAAGTGAATTTGCCGATTATATAATGAGCCGTATTAGAGAAGGCGACGGCAAAAAAACTCAAAACCCGTTCGCGGGTAAATCGAACCCGTTCGCGGGTAAAAAGTGGTAAAAGGAAATAAAAGATGATTGGAAAATTAGTAGTAGATTACGAAGAAGTAAGTTTGGGAGATTTATTGGAGTTTTTAACTGATAACGATATTGAATGTTGTATCGATGGTGACAATATTTATGTGTATAATCCAAAATTAGATATTCAAGGGACAAAACTTATATTAAGTGAGAAGAAGAAAATACAAAATTATTTCTTCAAAGAATTAACCTCTCCGCCAACTCGCACACCGACAAATTACGTGCAAACTTGGCTTTTAGAGAAATTCAACGAACAAGAACGTCTTCGTTTCGAGGAACAACATCAAGCCGAATTAAAAAAAGCGCAAGAGAATATCCAGAAGGCGATGGAAGAGTATAAACAGTTATACACGAAATATATAAATCAGCAAAACAAGGAGGCGCAGTCCGATGGCGGATCAAACAACTAAAAAACGCGGAAGACCGCGCAAAATTGCGGTAGACGAAGATGAGAAGATTTTAACCGATAACGCGAGTGAAACGCTTATGATGGAACAGAAGAGCGCAGCGGGAACGAACGGGAAAGTAACCATTAATCAAGTGGCGGAGAGTTTGTTTTCGTTGTATGGGAGTGTTCTTGGCACTTATAACGGGAAATGGGGGGAAAACAACATAAACCTTTACAACCCGTTTTTGCAGAACTCGCGATTGAAGATGATAAACGCGTCCCCAGTAACGGAGACGCCCGAAGAAATCGCGCAAGCGTTGAAAGACCCAGGGTCTCACGAAGAAGAGCTTAAATCGGTCTCGGCAGGGCTTTCTGCTCGGCAATACCTTTATTACAAGATATTGCGTGAAGCGTGCGATGTCCCGATGTATAAGAGTTACTTTTTGTCCCGAAACACTCGAAGATGCGAGCGAATATACGAGTAAGAAATTCCGCGAGGAAGAAGCTTTTGTGGAAGAGTGGAAAGATAAACTCGACCCGCAGGCTTTGTTCAAAAGAATCGGGATGGAAGTCAAGAGAGAGGGAAAACCGTCTTATATATTCAGACAATGTATATATGAAGACGAGGGGGAAAAGCGCGTTAAATACGTAACGTTCCAAAAACTCCCTGCCGCTTATACCAAACTCACAGGAATTGGCGAGCATGGTTACATTGCGAGTTTTAACCTTATGGTATTTATGAACCCCGCGTTCTCGCCGTTGCAATACCCCGAATTCATACGCAAGATTTGGGCGGATATTATCGATGGTGGGATCGTGTATCACGATAATAAAGGTAATTATGCGGTAGATGCCAACAAACTTGCGCAATTTACATACGACGACGAAGGACAGGAACGTAAAGGGACGATAGAAATCGCTAAACAGGCGGCTTCGACGGTTTATTTGTATTGGGTGCAGTTGCCGCAAGACCTTTGCTTTACTTTTATGAGCGACGGTTCTAACGCGTGGTCGGTTCCCGACACGATAAGCCTTTTCTCGGACCTTCAAGAATTAAGCGATTATTCAACACTTGCAGGCTTGATAGCGAGCAGCCCGTTGACGGCTGTTCTTACAGGTCAGGCAGAATTTATAGATGGAGCGCAGCCAGGTCAAGATCAGACGAAAATCAGACCGACGACGCTCAATGCGTTCCAGAACTTTTTTAATTCAATAGTTTCTGGAAACGTAAATGCTTTCTTTGGACCGTTCAAAGATATGAAATTGCAGTCGTTGCCGAATATACCGAATAGCAGCGACATTAAAACGAAGGCGGTTCAAAACTTTATTTCCTCGGCAGGAGAGGGTGGTTTGATTGTTGCAACCGATAAACCGTCGGTAGCGATGATTAAAGGCGCACAAATGCTTGCCGAGTCTCAATATGATTATGTCACAAGACAAATCGAAACAGCCACAAACACCGTACTTGAAAAATGGTGCGGTTGTAAATATAAATGGAAGCTTAAACTTTGGGGCGGAATTTATACTTTTGACAGTCAAGTCAAGAATATGAAAGAGCTTGTGTCTTCGGGCGCAACATTCGTCCTTCCGAGATTGGCTTCTGCTTATGATATGTCTCTCAGGCAGGTACGCGGAGTATCGAGTTATATAGATGAGAACAAGTTGTATGATAAATTCAAAACATTAGGTTGGGCGCAGAGCATACAAAACGCACAGGCTCGTAGTAGCTCGACACAGGATTCTAATGGCGTTGGACGTACAGCATTGGACGATACCGATATAGAAAACGATTCCACGGCACAAAGCAGGGAGACAGGCGCTAACATAACCGAATTAAAGGAAGATTATGTCGCTCAACATATTTGCCCGTTGTGCGGGAGCGAGGACGTTGAAGACGGTCATTTCTTATGCTCGGAATGTGAAGAAAAGATGGAATTAGACGGGGAGGAATAATTCAATGGGAGACAAATGTAATCATCGAATTAAATCGAAAAACACGACCTTGCATTTTCTTGGTCGGGTATTTATGACACACCCAAACATCCGTCACGCCGTTTGCATGGTTTGTGGGAAAGAGTTCAAGTTTGTCGAAGATGAAAACGGCGAGCTTAAACCCTTTAAGAAGAACTGTGAGGAGGCAGAAAAATGAAGATTTCAGAAGCTTGTTACGAGCAATTGAACAATCTTATCAAAAAGAGTTTCGATTGCAATGCTCAAGCGGATAACTTCGCGTATAACATCGATTACACGCGCTATCCGAACATCGCAAATCTTTATCATCATGCGTTTGCCCACAAATTTCCTCAGCTTGCGGACGTCATAAGTGACCTTATGATACAGTTAAACGCGAGACCAGTTAGAAAGGCAGTAAACGAGTATAAATCGGAATACCTCAGCCTTTATGACTTATTTGTCGATAATGACCGAATGATGGAGGAGTATAGACAAGAGGTACGTAAAACTATCGATATCGCAGATCTTAACGACGATTATGAAGTTAGAATCGCGATGGAAGATTTTTTACTTAAACTTTTGCCTTATGTAAAACAGTCGGATATCTGGCGCACGAAGAGTGAGCAGTATAAGGACGATCCGTCGCAATTTGATGTGCATTTTGCGGAACTAACTACGCTTATCCCACACACATTATAAAATTAATTAACTTATAAAAAGGGGACTTTTAACATATGAAAGAAATTGTCGATTCAATTATTAAATATGGAAGTACCCCTGTACTGATAGCTGTACTTATATTTATTATTATTTGGTTCGCCAAATATCTTAAAGATATAAGTGAAAAACAGCAAGAAGTAAGCCAGAGGTCCGAGGAGCGGGCTGCTGAATTCTTAAAACTGATTAAAGAGGTCGAGGATAATACTAAACATACGCATCCTGGACCAGAAGAGGAAGAAAATAGGCGTTGTAATGATTTAGTAATGAATTTGTTAAATTGTTTACGTGAAAAATCTGGCGCAAATCGTGTAAGTTGTTTTATATACCATAATGGGGGGTATAGCGTAACTGGAAGAAGTTTTCAGAAAATGTCGATGCTTTATGAAGTAGTTGACGGGAAAACAGTTTCGGTGATGAATTCTTTTCAAAATGTTCCTCGAACAATGTTTTTCACACTTACTCAAAAACTATCAGAACAGGGTTGTTACGATATTAGCAATATCGAGGACATAAAAGATGCCGATGCGATAACGTATCAAACATTTTATGCAAGAGGAGCAAAGGCGGCATATTGTGGTGTAATCAGGGATAGTAGAAAAAATATTCTTGGTTTTATTGTTGTCGAATATACTGCTGACAAATGTAATGATGAGAAAAAGACAAAAGACCTTATTAAAAACAAGGTCAACAAAATAAGCGCAGCATTGGAGGTAAATCCAGAAGCTCCGCTTAATCAAGGAGGGAAGAAATAATGCTTAAGTGTTTTGAACTTGATTCTAACCAGATCAGAATTAGAGACATCTTAAACGACAAAAACTTCCTCGAAATAGAAATCTTTGCGATTTCTAATGCAAATCCTAACCGTAATAGAAGTCATTTTACGCTCGAGTCAATGCAAAAAGGTCTCGAGACTTTTAACGATAAGCCGATACTCGGTTTTTTCAATAAACAGGGTGATTTTGAGTCTCACAACGGCAGAGTTGCTTATGATCCAGAAGAACAAGTGGACTATTGGGATAACTCTAACGGAGAACAGATTTTAGGTTTTATTCGCCAGACGGATAGGAAGGAAATCGTAGAGAGAGATGGTTTACACTGGATTTGCTGTACCGCAATGATATATACCCAATATAACTATAAACAAGTCAAAAGACTGCTTAAAGACCGCAAGAAGAAAGTTTCGGTCGAGATAGCGGTTTTAGACAGTGAAATAGTTGACGGGATTGAAAATATCAAAGAATTTGACTTAAAGGGAATAACAATTCTCGGAAGCCGCAACGGCATACAGGTTAAAGAGGGTATTGAAGGCGCGGGATTATCGATTCTCGAAGTTTTTGACGCGGCGAGATTCAGTGGACAAAAACAAACAATTATTCAAGCGTACTCTCAGTTAGAGGACGACGAGAAAAATAAGGAGGACGGAAATTTGGCTATGAAAGATTTTGAAAAAGCTCTTAAAGTCAACAAATCCAAAGAAGCCATGTCCGATACCAGTTGGGGCGACGTTGATAAAGCGGAGCTCAGAAAGCGCGTTGTTGAAGCGAGTAACTTTAAGGAAATCGCAGACGACGTGTTCCTCGACTTGAGAGAAGGCTCGGGAAGAAGGGGAAGGTTACTAAAGCTTAAATACCCCGTCATGCAACTTAAAGG
>CYGL01000102.1_pt1 | contig 42086 bp, 30 predicted proteins | sample 485531 | NCBI WGS metagenome assembly CYGL01 (sample SAMEA3497897, study PRJEB9818) | human gut metagenome | reverse complement strand
AATAGATGAACGTAATAGAAAAAGAACAAGAATGGTCAAACTTTTAGACAGTCATTATCTGAAGCTATTGATAAAATTAACGAATTAGTTGGAGATATTAATAGTCTTACCCATAAATACGACCGTTTATCTAATAAAGTAAGTAATATTGAAGGACAGCTTAGAACTGTCATTATGATTAGTTCCAATAATAGCAATTATAAACCAGCTATTAAACGTAACCGCAATAGAAATTCCAATAAATAAAAATACCAAATAAAATACTTTAAGATATACTAACCGTTCGCTGTATAGTGACGTAACCAGACTAAATCTATAGTTATTTAATCATAATCACTATTAGATTAAATAACTATAAGGAAGGGATAAAGATTATTTTTTGACTAAAAACATTTTAATAATTTATTTTTATAATTATAGGAGGCATAAATGATAAAACGTAGTTCTGCAATGCAAGAAGGAGTTTTACGTGATATTGTTGAAATTCTTTCAGATAATGTAGATGGAATTATTAATCCTAGTAATTCTACATCATTTATTGGTAAAATGATAAATGATAGAGTAGGCTCTGGTAAATACTTTAGAAGTATTTCTAGAGCTACTTCAAATTTAATTCTTACATTTCCAATGATCGTTGACGATTCTGTATCTATTGAAACTGCTAGTATGATTTCTAAAGCAGTAGAAAAGAAAATTGTATTAATGCTTCAAATGCTATTCTCAGCTATTAGTGTTACTAATAATAAAAATGCATTTGATTTCGTAAGTAAAATTCATAAAAACATTACATCTGATGATGTATTATCATATATCAATAAAATGGATAGTATACCATATAAAGAATCAGTAAATTTAGACTTTAATGAAATTAATAATGATTTAGTTAGAATTATAAAAGAAGATCGTGCTACTCTTGTTAATAGGATAAATCCACCGTTAGATAAAGATGGTAATACTAATAAGAAAAAAGATGAAACCTTATTCGATACCAAATTAGATCAACCAGAAATTAAAAAAGCAAATGAAGCTGTTCCATCAATAATGGTAATTAAATTTAGATCAGGTGATAATGATAAAGTTGATGGTACTGCTGTAATTGGTGTTAAAGTAAAACTTATTTATGTAAATCAGGCGGATATGATTGAAAGAATTATTCTTAAGTCTGGTGATCAAAATAGATTATTTGAATTCTTAAAAGCTACTACTGGTGAAATCTCTATGTTTAAAGATTTCATGTTTGCATTAGATAGAGCTAAATTAGATATTTTCTCTAAATCTGCTAAATCTTCTCCTATTTGGAAATTGTTGGAAAGAAGAGCTAATGTAAGTAGAACTAATAGCTTCTTTAATAATAATAATGGTGCTGGTACTGCTATAGCAACTTTATTAGTATCACAAGATACTATGGATATTCTTAAAAAAGAGCATAATTTCAATCAAAGAAATACTAGCAAACTTGTTAATATTATGACTGATTATAGTGCTATGGGATTCATTATTGCTAATGATGTAACTGAAAAAGTACAGATGCTATTTGATGATAATGATTTATCTTTTGAAACGCTTTCTTATTCTTCCCTTGAGCGTGAAGATAAAAACCAGTATAAAAAGGTAATCAATCTTTTAGCAGGTAAATAAGAAAGGAGATAAAGCATGTTTATTACCAAAGAAATAGAACAGATATATTCTGAATCGTTAGATTTTTCTAATTTAGATACATTTAGAACTGTAGCTTCTTTTACTGAAGCTGAGCAGAAGAATGGTATAGTTGTTCTTGCTAATAAGCTTTATAGAATGATTATTGATAAATTAGAAAATACAGATTTTAAAGAAATAGAAGTTTCTAAAGGTGATATTACTAAATTAAAGCAATATAAACAGATTAAAGATTCTATTGAAGTATTAACTCAAATTGCTAGAGAATCTAATTCTGGTATCGATGAAGTAAATGAAATGGATAAAGCTTTATATAATATTATCAAGCTTAGACCAGTATTCACAGATGGGTTTAAACATAATGTAGAAATGATTAAATATTTCTATGATAGTATTGTATTAGCACTTATTTCTGATATCGGATTTATGACTACTGTATGTGTAGAATTCTTTAAGAATCCTAACTCTACTGTATCATTAGAAATTAATAATCTTCAACAATATAAATCTAAATTCTATTTAGTACATAAGAACTTAATAGCGTTCAATACGGCTTGTGATAAAGGTCAAATCGAAAAAGCATTTAAAGTATTGAATAATAATAAAATGCAAGGTGTTAAGTTTGAAGCTGTAGAAATTAATAATTATAACGAAGACTTTGTTGATACTGCTAAATCTGTAGGTAAGATGGCTATCTTTATTCCTGCTGCTATTATTGGTGGGGTATTCTTTATTATTATTAATGCTATTCTTCCTATCCTTAGAGACTTAGCGTATCTCTTCTTCTCATTTAGAACCCATTTATCTGATTGGTTTGCTATTCAGCATGATTTACTTGAAGCTAATGCTTTAAGACTTAAATCTTTAAAGAGTACTGGTGATAAAGATTACCAAGAAATAGCTAAATCCCAATTAGAATGGGCTAATAGAATGGGTAAAATTGCTAATATGTTAGCAGTAGAATATGTACCAGCTGAAAAGAAAGCATTAAAGAAAACAGCTGAAGATAAGGTTACTACTTTATCTAAAGGTGAAGTAGATGAACCAAATTATCATGATTCTTTATTCTAATAGAATTGGTGGTGAAAGCATGAATATTAATGATACAATAAATTTAATGAAAAAAATCAATAAGCAAAATAATGCTTATATTATGGGTAATGACTACAATGCCAATTCTATGGTTTCTAGTCCAGAACCGGTAATTAAAACTGCTAAAGAAGTAAGTCCATATAATGAACTTATGAAAGAAGCATTATACAATAACTTTATTAAAGTTGCTAATAAACTTAGATTGGATCAAAAATCTAAAAATACTGGTGCTAACTTTATTCAATCTATTATTGATAAATCTACCGATGAAGTAAATAAATCTCATTATAAAGCATTAAATACTAATAGTGAAGAAACTAGTGTTATTGAATACACATATGCTTCTATAATGGAAGATTATGCTAAAGAACTTCGTAGTGTAAATTATGAATTAAATGGTGTTCAAGGTATTAGAGAAGACTCTACTACTCTTGCTCATGAAGGTATTGTTGATAAATTTAATGATACTATTAGCAAATTTACTCCATCTAAGATTAATGATACTATCGCAGATAGAGTAGAAAAAGCTACTACTAATTTTATTGATAATAGAAATGCTAAGATCGAAAAGATTAAAGATATCTATCAAAAAGCTAAATCATTTGCAGCTAATCCTAAATTTAGTGATGAAGCTAAACAGAGAGTTGAAGAATCTGCTAGTAGGCAAGTATTAGAAATTAGAAAATCTCAAAAATCTTTATTTGAATCTATGGTAGAAGCTTTAACTAGTGCTGCTATGATTAATCCAAATTTACAATCTAGATATATGAATGAATCTTCTGGGTTAAATATGGATGCTATTATTGATGATACTGCTGCTATTTATACAGTATTAGAAGAATGCAATGTATTCGGATTCTTAGATGCTAATAAATTAGCAGTTGCTTATATTGCTTCATTAAAACAAAAATAATCTTTATTAGAGTAGAGCTATATAGCTCTACTCTATATTTTTAAAATGTAATTATAATTGTATTATCATTAGGTCTTGTTATAGTATATAGATTTGAAATATTATTATAAATAGTACTCATTTCTTCTTCACTAAAATTTAAACTATCACTTTCTTCTTGTAATAAAATTAACAAACTTTCATTAATCATATTATAAAATATCATAGAATCGAAACTAAAATTAAATTTTTTAAAATATGTTTTTCTAAAAGTAGCTTTTATATAATTCTCATTAATAGTTAGAGTACTAAGATAACTCTTTAATTGATTATTAAATTCTAAAATTTCAAATAAATGATTTAGATGATTATCATTAAAAAAATGAATTTGTTTTAATTTATTTTTTTCTGCTAAACATTTTTTAAGCTCATTGCCGTTTTCTATTATGGTGTTATTATACATTTATTCGTCTCTCCCATCATCGAAATACCTAATATCATCTTTATATATTTTTCTTATTGATTCTGCTTGATGTCTATTTTGTAGCATATTTAAAAAATCTATAGTAATTTCTACTCTAGGAAGTACAGAATATAATTTCTCCACAGTTCCTTGAATTACTAATCTATCATCTACCCATAGATTTTCATTAGTCATATCACAGTACTTCTTACCAATATTATCCCAATCAGGTTTACTAATAGGAGTATATACTCCTAATTCTGCTAAATACTTTTCTACAGAATTAAAACTGGATGGGGTTTTAAAAAAAGCTTTATAATCTACAATACAAGGAGTATAAATTAAATTGGTAAATTCTTTAAATTCATCTTTAGTAAGTAAGCGTTTCATGTACTTATTATCTTCAGCTCCTACTGGAGAATATACATGAATAAAATTAGGGTTAGCAATAGCCATATTTCTTAGATTCTTTCTATTTACTAATCTAAATCTAGGTCTAGGAGAGCCTTCTGGAATTTCATATAATACTATAAAGAATCTTTTAAAATATAATCTTTCTTTCATAGTATTATATTTACCTACAATAGTATCCATCTTCATAGAATTTAAATGAAGATTATTAGACAACCATTCTAATCGTTCATTATAGTCTCTAGGTATATTATTAAATAACCTATCATATATTTTTTGTTTATCTTTTCTTTTTTTCATGTTTATAATTTATCCTTAATTAAAATCAGAAGGGAATATATTCCCTTCTGATGAATATATTCTATTTATTATTAAAATGTATATTCAAATATAATAATGGATTTATTTACTGATTACCAGTTATAGCATTTTTAATTTTATTAGATGCTTTATCCGCTAAATAGTTACCCATTAAAGATACCATACCAAATTTAGTACTATTGATAGCATTGTTATAAATATTATTAACGCTATTATTCCATCCTTGAACAATAGAATCTTCAATTCTATTTAAGAAATCTATTGGTTTTCTCTTTTCTAATGTAATAGCTAAATCTATTAATCTATTCCATTCAGGTTCATTATAGTTTACACCACATAAGTTAGCTAAGTATTCCATTAATGGTTGATTTGTAAGCATATCAAGATTAGTTAAACTATCAAGAAGATTACTATTATTGTTTGCATCTATTGTTATAGTTTGGGTAGCAAATAAATCATGTATACTTAATCTTACTTCAACTACAGTAGGGATATTATTATACGTCCATGCACCTTCAGCACCCTTAGAAATTTCCATACTAGATATAATACCCATATTTACATTAAAGAATCCTTGATAATATGCTCTTACTAAAAATGGTGAAGCGTATGTAGTCAAACCAGTAGATCTAGGAGCAGCAAATGCTGTAAGATGAATTAACGGAACAATTATATTTAAAAATACCGATAATGGATCATTATCAGGGGAATCTAATTTTATAGTAGCACTATAGTCTCTAGAAAAAGTTGAATCTTGCCATAATTCAGGGAATTGCATTTTAGCACCAGTAACTGAATTGCCTATACCACCCATTATAGCTTGTATTACACCTTGAGATCTAAATTTAGACGCATATTCACCTACGGCTATATGGCTCGCAATCTGTTCTGCTTTAGCAGTAGCTCCACTAAACATCGATGCTGCACTTGATGCAAGATTACCGAATGCAGAAGCAGCATCTGAAGCACCTCCAGATAAGAAAGCTAATTCTCTAGCTTTTTCTGAATAAGAGTTTACTTTACTTGCTAATTGTGATTGTGTAGTAGAGTTACTGTATGTTTCAGATATTTGAGTTTCAGAATTTACATAGAATGCACAAGACCCTTTATAGAAAGTGGAGTTAAGTGAAGATGGTAAAGCATCTTGCCATCTATAACTTCCTAAAGTATCAGATTTACTGCCATCAGCATATGGAAATACTACATCAGCTACACCCATAAATACAGCAGCAGCTGCACACATTTTATTTACATAGTTAAAATATTCAGTCCATGCTGGATAGAATGTATAATAACTACTGCGAGATTTAGCTTGCTTATTTACAAGAAATTCAAAAGCTTTATTATTTGTATAGCTATCTTCACTATTAGACATCAAATTCTGAATAGCTTTTTCTTTAGCTTGATAACCATAGTTAGGCATAAAGTTTACTATACCAGGCATCATTACTAATAAAGGCATTCTTGATAATATTTTTTCTCTATACTTCATGCCTATAGCTTGTAGTTCTGAAGTTTTTAAATTAGGAGAAGTACTACCATCAGGATCCATTCGTAAATCTGCATTAGGCATATATTGATATGGCATACCAAATACAGTTCTAAGATTAGTTAGATTAACTTTAGCTAAATCCACAGCATTTTTATATTTAGTATTAACCCGTTGGTTATAAGCATCTTTTAATACTTCATTATATTCACCAAACCCAGTTACTTCTTCTATTGCGTATGGGGATTTTTTATTAGGGTCTTCTTCATTTTCCTTTTCTTTTTTATCATCATCTTCAAAAAACCCTAAAAAATAAGTAGATATCATATTTGACGTATCATCTTCTATCGAATCATCAATATCTGATTCATCTACAAAGAAATATGTGTTATCTTCAGCTTTAACTTTGTAATACCCATCTATTGTTTTTACACTATCTATTACAAAAAACTTCCTTCTATCTCTTTCTGCAATTACTTCTATAAGCTTATTATCTTTAGTCAAATATTTATTTTCAGTTTGATTAGGTTTTATATATATTACAGTTCCTATCTTTAAATCATTATCTTTATTTATTTCTACATTAATAGGATTTATTATTAATTTATTTTTATCAAATGGATACAGCCATACTAAAGTATCATTATATTTTATTCTTAACCACGGCCCATTTGAATATAATTTATGTAAAGTAGTATTCTGTTTTATCTCATCAATTACTTTAGAATCAAATGAGCAATCAGTATATACTTTGGCGTTTTTAGTTAAAATAAAATCCATAATAACTCCTTTCTTTATAGTTTAAAATTTTAAATATATGTTGAGAAGCTCTAAAATAGAGCTTCTCAAACATTTTATACGTTAATGAGATGCAATATTCATCATACTCTTTACTATATTTAATAATGAAGTATTAGGAGTTGTAGTACTCATAGTATCATTCATACTAGTTGGTACATTAGCTGCTACAACTGGGGTAGAAGCTTGAGTCTGTACCGCACCTGCAATTATACTGAGTAATGAAATAATTTGATTTAACTGATCTGAATAGTCTTTAACTGCTATATTGTTATTAACTAAGCTATCTCCAGGTAATGGACCTCCAACACCGACATTATCAGTGCCATATCCTTTCTTAAGTGCTTTAATAGCAGCTCTATTACCAGCATTAGCAAGATCATTAACTTTCTTTCTAAACTTAAGCGTACTATCACCAGATAATGGACCACCCATATATTTACCAGGATTAATATGAGGTTTAGAAGTTTCAGCACCACGATTTACAGCATCATCATCTATCTCGTAATGAACGTGAGGACCAGTTGAATTACCAGTAGAACCAACATACCCTACAGTATCACCAACTGATACTTCTGTACCTTCCTCTAACGGAGATGGAGAGGTCATATGGGGGAATAAGTGATCCATGTTGTTCTTATCTTTAATTTGAACATAGTTACCGTATCCACCACCATAGCGATTATCTATTACAGTACCAGCTATTGGAGATTTAATAGGGGTACCTTCTGGTGCAGCTATATCAATACCACCATGAGTATGACCCTGGTGATTTGCTTCACCATACGGAGCACTTACTACTGCGTCTCCCCCAGCTTCAGACTTAAGATTAGCAAGCAACTTATCAGCAGTAGAACCAGAGTCTATAGTTCCAGACATATCTGTTGCAGCACTACCTGCTCCACCACTACCACTAGAGTTACTATTACTATCCGAAGAGCCACCGAATATATTACCAAAAATAGATGTAAATGGAGCAAATGCTTTATCAAATAATTTATCAATTCTACCAAATATAGAATTATCTCCAGAAGATTTACTACCAGAGCCTCCACTAGCTGAACCAGAAGTAGTTATACCTCTACCTTGGTTCTGGAATATTTGTCTAGCATAATTATCTCTATTACCTACTTCGCCATATCCTTCATATTGTTGCATTACTTTAAGTGCATCATCTACAGAACCAGCACTATTGAATGCAGCATTAGAGCCTCTCTGTCCCATTTCATAGTTCATGAAAGCTATCTGTCCTTCAGCAGTAGTAGGATCAAGATTATTAGAACTACAGAAGTTCACTAATGCTTGCGTTCTAGAACCAGTCCATTGACAAAGACCAAATCCGTTTGTACCTTCACCCTGTGCAATAGAAGCCTCAATACCACCACCGTTCTGACTAGCATTAGGATCAAATGAAGATTCCTGTTGCATACTACCCATAATTGCAGCGGCAGCTTGGTTAGAATAATGATATTTGGTAGTAAGAGTATCCCAGATTGCAGCTGGTGTCATATCTCCACCGCCGATACTAGCTAATCTGTATCTAAGCAAGCTATTACCAGATAATGGGCCACCTGTAGCAACTTTCTTACCTCTTACATAAATACCATCATACATTTCTCTCCAAGTCTTTTTCGTATTAGTTCCGTTTATACCTGTACCTATACCGTTATCTGGGTCAACGTTCAAATCTGGCTTACCATAGTTGATAGCAGTAGAAGGTAATCCAGTTCCAATACCATGGTCAGGATCTACATTAGGATCAACCTTACTAGTATCAGCTGGAATTGCAGCTGCTGTTGGTTTAGGAGAAGCATATGTTTTATTAGTAGCAGGAGTTGATGTTTTCTTATCATCTCCACCAAAACCAAATATAGAACTAGCTTTATTCTTCATCCATTCAATAGGAGATTTAAGAATTTCTACTAACGTATCATACCCAATCTTTTTAAACTTTTCAAATGTATCTTTAATAGTTTGAATAGCATTTCCTACTGTATTCTTAATACCATCCCAAGCATTACCGAATGACGTCTTAACTTTATCCCACATTTCTTTGCCAGTATTAAGAAGTTTGTCTTTATAGCCTGAAATAGTACTCATAATACTAGATGCTTTTTCTTTAATGGTATCAGTAACACCTTTTATCTTACCAAATATAGATTTAGCAATAGCAAGTACTTCAGATGGGGTCATTATTCCCATAAGTAATTCATTAGCTACAACTGAGCAAACACCGCATATTGCTTTATCACCCATTGATAAATCTTCATCAGAAGCTGTATTAGATCCATCCTTCCAAATAGTTTCAGCATTATTATATCCTTGATAGAAGCTAACTGCAATACTACCTGCTAAGAAAGCCCAACCTATAGGCCCTAATCCTAATTGTATTCCTTTACTAGAAGCTTTTTCAGCTACTTTAACGGCTACTTTAGGATTAGATACTTTCTTTAATATTGCCGAACCAAATGAAGATATTTTGTTACCAATATTAGATGGTAAGAATTTAGCTGCAAAATTAAATACTTTCTTTAACCCATTTTGTACCCAGCCTACTACTGAACCAACAGCAGACATAGCTTTAGAACTAACTGCTTTTACACCATTCCATACTGAGGATGCAACTCCAGTAACACCGGTCCATGCTGAAGATAACCATCCACTAAAGAAACCTTTCCCAGTTTTAGCATTAACAGGTTTACCTGTTTTAGGATCTATTGTAGTATGTATACTACCAGGAGCTTTTAAAAAATCAGGCATCTGGTTGTTTGTAAACTGATCTATAGCTACTACGGCAGCTTCAACACCAGAAATCTTTCTAGCCATGTAATTAAATGCTTCTAATTCAGTTTCAAATTCAGGAGTAGATTCTTCTGCATCAGCAGCAGCACTAGCAGCATCAGCCATATTCTTAAGTAAGAATGAACCAGCGCCTAAAATCTTTCCCCCCACTTTACCTAAAAATTTACCAGTGCCTTTTAAGTTTTGAGCCTTATTAGCTAATTTATCAGCCCAACCACCTAATTTGTTACCAGCAAATCTTGTTAATTTACCTTTAAGTAGATTAGCACCTGGAATCATACCAAGTATATCACTTACTATACCCAAAGGTGTTCCAAATATACTTTTAAATATATCCTTAAATCCACCAAATATTTGGGAGTTAGCGTACTTAGATAATCTATTCTTTAATGACTTTTTAGTACCTTTAAGTTTTGACTTAGCATATTCGCCTAAAGACATTATAGCATCGCGTTCTGCATCTGCTTTTTCAATAGCTTCTTTAGTATCTTTATCAGTTGTATCAGGTTTATACCCACCATCAGATGTCTTAGTCATCTTAACCATAGTACCACTTCTCTGAGAGAATTGGTAGGTTGATTTTTCCATACTATCTTTACTATCAGTTTTAGCTACTATATTACCGCCATCCATAGCAGTAAATTTTTTAAATTTTCTTTCTGTTTCATCTGATACTTTACCGTATTTTAAATAATCGGTAATAGCGGATAAATATATATTACTTAATCTTATCGAATCATTGACTTTATTAGTGGATTCTACAATAGCAGCATCGCCTTTATCAAGTGATTCTTTTTCTACTGTTTCACCTTTACTCTTTCTGCTTTGTAATTCACTATCAACTTGTTCAAGAGCTTTATCTATATCACCATCTACTACGTTAAAATTGAAATTCTTTTTAAGATATTCACTTCTATTAGCAGTGTCCTGTTCCATGGCATTCTTAACTGCTTTATTAGCAGATAACCCAGACATACCTATTCTTAAAGGTCTAATATAACTTTCTATTTGATCGTCACTTAAGCCTCTTAAGCGTAGATAGTTAGATATTTTGTCAATAGCTTCTGGTACAGATCTTTCATCTTTACTCTTAATAGCATTTCTGATAATCTTTAAGATTTTCTGCATTCCAGATAAATCCAAGTTAGGAATGGATTTAACTACATTCTTAATTTCTTTTTCTATTTTACCTCTATCATAATTAGACTTTTTTTTGTTCTCTTTAATTATCTCAATAGTACTTTTCATAACTTGTAACTGACTTGCAGATGAATCTCTTAAAGTTATATCATTCTGTTTATACTCTTCTTTAGCATATGCATACCCATGTTTTTCCATGAAGTCTACTCTGTCTTTAGCACTCATAGAAATGGAATCCATATTACCTTTAGCTATTAATTTCTTATCAAGTTTTCTAGTAACAAAATCTAACGCTTTACCAGGCACAGTACCAATACTAGCTATACCTTTCCCTAACCAACTTGCTATAGTCTTATCTTTAACTTTAAATGCAGATGCTCCACCCAGTACACCACCAATTAATGCACCTAATGGGCCACCATACATAAACCCACCTGCTGCACCAGCTAAGCCATGACCGATATATCTACCAGCTGGTCCTTTCATTACAGTAGGAAGATTAGCATACCATCTCATTTTTAAAGAAGGATTTGTAATAGCATCGAACCCTTTTTGAAGACCTCTAAATAACTTTCTCATACCTAACTGAGTAATTCTGGTTAAAGGTGTTAAAGCTCTACTAATTGGCTGGAATACATTCTTATCCATATATTTAACAATATCATCTTTTAATGTACCTAATGGAGCTAATATCTTTTCACCAATTTTACCTAAGAAACCATTTTTATAATTTCTTTTACCTTTTTTATTTCTTTTGCCAAACAGAAAATCTTTAAACTTTTCAGAATCAGAGGCGTATTTACCAGCTACACCAAGCATAGCACCACCAAGCATCCCTAACGGGCCGCCTAATACGCCACCAGCTAATGCCCCTAATCCTATAGATTTAAGATACTTCTTATCTAATATTTTATTTATATTACCTTTTACATTATGATTGCCAAACATTAAGTTTTGAGCACCTTCATAATTTTTAAGTAACCCAGTAGTAGCACCTAGCATTAAGCCGCCCATTAAACCAACTGGACCGCCTACAGCTCCTAATACTACGCCACCTAAACCACCAGCAATAGTAAACTTACCAATATCTTTAACTTTTTTAGTCTGTTCATCAAAAAAGTTAGTTATACTCTTAGGTAATATTTTTCTTAAACCAGATTTAGTTCTAGTTAATAAACTTTTTTTATCAGTATCACCAAATAAGAATTTATTAGCAGTAGTAGAATTCTTAAGAATATAGTTAGCAGCACCTAATGTAGCACCACCTATTAAACCAAATGGGCCTGCTATAATAGTGCCTAATATACCACCTACAGTACTTTCACCTAAAGCTGCTGGGTATTTTTCCTTTAGTACTTTAAACATAGACTCTTTATCTTTTTTCTCTCTTTTAGATTCGTCGTCTACAGTACCTTTAGCATAACCTTTTACATTTAAACCATATTCCTTAGCTACAGCCGCTTCATCTTTAGCGTGTTTATTTGGGTCTATATCGGTTCCAGTATAAGATGGATTCATATATGCTGGAATTACTGCTTCACCCTTATGAAGAGTATAGATATCAGTTTCAGGAACCATTCCTAAACCAAATGCCGCACCTCTTACTCTCCTACGATTTCTACGCTTTCTTCTTCGTCTTGCAGCTCTTCTAGAGTTTTTTCTATTATTCTTATTAACTTTATTTTTAGATGCTTCAGCAGCAGTCTCTGCATTTTCATCGGTTTTTGCTTCTTCAGTATTAGTATTTTCTTCTTCATCATCATCGAAAAAACTCTTACCATAATTTACCATAGATGAAAAAGCACCATAAACAGTATTTTTATAGATATTCCACTGCTCTTTACCCCAAATACGTTTTTAATATCACTATATAAGTTTTCTACAGTATCACCAATTTTAGAAGTCATTAACTGAAAGAATCCAGTAATTTTTTTACCAGTATTTTTATCAGTCATTTGCTCATTACCAAAAAACATATCATAGATAATCTTATCAGTTTTAGCTATTACACTACCAAGTATATCAAATGGCATACTAGTTAATTTCTTACTATAGCTCATTAATACACCAAGTTTATCTATACCTTTAGCTTTATCTAATTTATCAAATAATCCATTACCTTTATATTTATCGTAACTATATTCTTGTTTAGTATTATGAGCATTATCAACACTCTTAGCCAATCCTTCAGAAGTACTAATAGCTTCTTTAGATACTAAACTCATAATAAACGTATAGAAGTTTTTACATACTAAAGGTAATTCATTATATTGACTTTCTTTAATAGAAAATTTTCCTCTTTCTTTTTTTAGATCAATAAAATCAGCATACTGTTTACAATCGGATCGATAATCATAAGAGTCTAATGATCTAGCCATAGAAATAAAATTAGCGATAGGTTCATCTTTTTCATTCAGTTCTTCTATAGACTTTAACCCATTGAAGTAACCAATCATTGCTCGTATAATAGGTTCAGCATTAGAAGGATGCATTTCCACAAATTCATCTACAGTACTTATTTTATAAAATACTTGTTTAGCATAATCTACTGGCTTATTCTTTCTAGCAACTATAGAAGTATTAGAAATATCATTAGATTTTCTTCCTTTGTTTTTCTTATTTTTACCTTTGATTTCTACTAAATTATCACTAGGGATATATCTATCTGGTACTTCCATAGATCCTTCACCAAATGCAGCAGCGTATTGTACAAATCTAGAACCAGATAATTGACCATTAACTATATTTCTATATACACTATTTGGATCATTTTCTATTTCTTGCTTGAATCGTGAATCAGAACCTTTAGCTTGTCTTACACTATTATTTAAACTAGCTCTAGTAGATGTAGAAGTATTAGCTAATGCTGTAGCCATTACATCAATCATAGCCTTTTGGGATTCTGTAAGTTGTGAAGGTGTAAACCCAAAAGCTTTATAAAAAGCTTTAAAATCTATATTACCTTCACCATTCTTACCTTTCCGTTTAACAATGAATTTATCATCAATATCACCATTATTGTCAACAATGGTTTGCATTATTTTATTAAATATTTCATCTTTATCTTTAGAGCTTATTTTAGTACCATTATAATTATCAAAATTTATTTTATTTAAAGAACTACCTATCTCACTAAATAAATCAGATAATCCAGCATTTTCTCTAGCATTATTTATTTCTTTATCATATTTATTACGTATCTTTTTGGCATTAGTCCATCTACCACCAGCAAAATCATAGAATCTTTCTTCTCCACCGGTTAATGCAGATTCGATTCTAGCTAAGTACCCAGGAATTACTTCAGTAATAGCCCTATTAGCAATACCATTAAATTGCATAGGCCCTTTTTGATAATTGCCTGTATCGATATCAAATTTTTTACTGTTTCTTACACCAAATATATCATTTAATGTATCCCAAATACCACCATTCTTTTTAGCTTGCTTTTCTAAAAATGATAAATACTTACCAAATGTACCAGATAAAGTTTTATTTAAATCGGCTCCAGCTTTTTTCATACTATCTGAGCCCAAAACGCTTAATCCACCTTGAATGAGCATTTCCAATGGATTTGCTTTTATCATGTTAAGCATCATCATTATTGGTTCTGACCATTCACTAAAGTTGGACTTAATATTTTTAAAGTATTCAGATAAATTAACTACACCACCAGATGAAACTATATTAGCGTATTTATTAAAATCAGTTTTATTTTCATTAGCTTGATTAGCTTTATATACGTTTCTCTGCATTTCAAGCATTTCTTTCATCATAGCATTTTGCTCAGCTAAAAGTTTGCTTGTATTATCAAAGAATGTAGTAGAGTTTTGAATATGCTTTTGTAAAATATCAGAATTAAAATGAACTAATTTCTTTAATCCATCATCTAAACTCTTAAAGCCAGTTCTCATTAAAAAAGTTTGTTCACTATTCTGTGCATATGCCATAGCAGCACTAGCTTTTACTGTCTCTCCTACATATCTAGCAGATTCTATAGTAGTATTAGATATAGCAGTAGCACTAGCTTCAAATCCAGAATTAAGATCATTATTTAATTCATTTAAGCTATCAGCATTTTCATTTAATGAATCTTCACTCTCATCGAAGCCTTCTTCATCTTTGAAATCATCATCAAAGTTAAAGTCGTCTCCCATAAAGCTTTTCATAAATTCATTATCAGCTTTATCTTGTCTTTTTTGAGAATAAAAATTCCCAGTCTTTATAGAAGACTTTAAGTTCTTATATATATCATTTCCAGTTTTATAGAATTCGCTATCTTTAGCAATAGTAGATATAGTCTTTAATTTATTCTTATTACGAAAACTTGCACGTATTGAACTAAGAGCTTCTTCATTAGTTTCTTTAGTTTCAAATACTATTGGCAAGGTTTCTCGTATTTCGTTAATAGCTACATACTTAATAGACTTTCCTAAGTTTTTCATATAGTTATTAACTTTCGGTAGTTTATCCAAAATAGAATTTCCTCCTTTCATAGGTAAGGTTTAATGATATGTTGAGGAAGCTCATTCTAACACAAATGCGGTGGATTAGACTACCTTGTATAAGGTAGTCTAATTTGTAATACTTGTATTTTATAGTTGTATAATATAACAATGAATACATAATGAGTATTCATTTATCTATGTTACTAGAACAAAAAGTTCTAGTCTATTTCCTAAAGGAGGAAAACATTATGATCACGATTAATATCACAGTTGACCAGGAAACTAAGCAGTGGATTTCTGAAAGATTCCCGAAGCTGGTTCTCAAGGAAAGATGCAAATCGGGATCCTTTGAATCCTTGGGGTTCAGAGGCAACATGATTGAGACTGGGAGCTTCCTCTTCGTTTCCTTCAAGTTCAAGCAGAACTTGATCGAAGAGGTATGCGACCTTGTTGAAAGGTACTATGAACCGATCACTAATATTGTGAAGACAATTATGTCTTTACAGAAGAGCAACTTTAAGGATGCTCAGAAGATCGGCAAAAAATATCTGACTGAAATCAAAAAGTAAGTCAGATGAAATAAAAGGTACTCATATGAGTACCTTTTATTTTTTTGTTATTTTACCCATTCTGGAGAAGGTGCGGTTACTTTAATACTTTCATATCCTTTTACATAAGTTTTACCAGTGGTATAAATCTTATTACCTTTTTTATCTGTTCCAGTATACTGAGGATAAGTTCTTTCTCCTGCTGGTACTTCTTTCAGTGCCAGAGAAATATTAGATTTTTCTCTACCACCAAGATTAAGTTTTCTACCACTATGAATGTATGTGTTTACAAATTCTTTACTGATATTAACCATACTGGTAGCTTCAGATTTTTTAAAGGTATATTTCTCCATAAGGCTATTTGCTTCAGCCAATGGAATAGATGCGGCAGAACTAAGAATAGAAGTACACATACTTCTCATTTCTTTAGATGGGTTGAATTCTCCAATTTTACCCGTACCAGCATATACATCTACTGAATAGCTTGTATCATTAAGCATTGCTTTCATTACTCTAGTTTCATCTTTTTTAGATGCGGTGCAAGTAGATGCCTGTTTAATAATATTAAGCAGTTCTGTAACAGTAGGTTCTTTCTTTTCCATTTCCATGATATTTCCTCCTAAAAATAACTTTATTTTTTATTATTAGATTTAGTTACTCTTTTAATAACAACTAATAATTTTCTTTTTTTATTAATTTCTCTATATAAGTATTTCTTAAAATCTTCTCTAGAGAAACCCTTAACTATTTCTAAGAACTCTTGTTTTTCCATACCTTATAACCCTTTCTAAACTATTTCTATTACTATGTAAGTTAATAGGAATATAAACTTTTAATTTCTATACCCATTAATTCTAATGTGAATAGAGAAACACTTAATTAAAATTTTACTTTTTGTAAAGAAAGGAAAATAGCTATGCCATACACAATAGAAAAACTCATTCCTTTAAGGTTAATGAAAACAAAACTATTTTATCCAGCATATACGCAAAATGATATTTATCATAATAGTGCTTTGTTTATATTAACCAAGGATATTGATGATACTATTAGCTTCTTAAATAATAATAAGTTTCTTGTTAATAGAAATACTTTTATTTCATATTATACAGAAAAAGATTTCACATTTTTCACTAATGAAGCTTCTACTATAAATGAACCGTTTATAAAGACTATGTTAGAGTCTAAGTTTAATAATGATAATAATGATTTATACTATGACTTAGATGATAGCAGAGTATTCTTTCCTGATAAGGTGGATGAAATATTAAATGAAGATTTTAGAATAAATCAAAACTATCCAAGTATATTTAGAAATCTTCTTTATAATGAAAGAATAAAAAATCAAAAAGAAATATTTGAAATCTATAATAAAGTTAAAGATAAAGTTCCATTTATTAGAAATACTTTTGTTAATCTAAAGCAGTATAATAGAAAGAATCTTATTGTAGATTTATCCCATTATATAAATATATTCTTGAAAAATAATAAAGTTTATCAAAGAGATAGAGGATTAGACTTACTTCATCATATTATTACTAGATACTTAGATGATTCTAGAATTAATCAATATTATTCTAGAAAGACCTGTATTATTCCTGTAGAATCATGGATTCCTAAAGGCTGTGATATATTTGATTTTAATAATTCTATAAATCCATTTTCTATGATTTATAGATTGGTTAGACAAAGACAGGTTATCTCTAATTATTGGAATGGTATAGACTTTATTATCGCTTCTAAAAATGCATATTTCAAAGTAGACTTCTCTAATTTTGATATTAAAGATTTAATTAGATTTGTATTCTTTACTAAAAAATTAATAAAGAATGACTTATCTAATGCAGATGATGCTGAGTTTAATCCAAATCCATCTGATTCAATAGTTATGGATAATAGATTTGGTGCTACTAAATCTAAAAAGAAAAATAATTCTGTTTCTATTTCTGCTAAAGCTTCTTTTAATCCAGATGATTTAGATGATGAAGATTATAATGATGATGAAACCCCTAAAGAAAAATCAGAAGAAGAACAAGAAGAAGAATCTCAAGAAAAAGAATTAAAAGAAATTACTGTAGATAATGATGAGGATTATATTAAGGATGTAATATTAGATTTAGATAATCCTCCTATTACTAAAATAACTGAAGCTAGAAGAAAGAGAATGGAGCAGTTAGATAAAGATTTTGATAAAACTGTAATCCATGGTAAGAAAGTAGGAGATGTATTAAAGAATTACTATACTAAGAAAAGAGAATTAAAGCCTGAAACTATTCCGATTGATTCTATTAATGAAGAATGGAAAGATGTAACAGCTTTAGACTTTAATAAATCATATGATATAGATGAAGATATTATTGCTATATTTAAATCTCTTAGAAATAAATCTAGACCATTATGTGTAGCTAATATGGAAATGACTGATGAATCTACTAATGAAGATTATATCTATACATTAAGAGTGCAATTAGAAGATATTAACGGTACTAGATCTAATATAGCTATAGATATTCCTAAATTTATAAATCATAGATTTATGAAGTTAAGAGGAAATACTAAGACTATAGCTGGACAGATTCTTTTACTACCTATAATTAAAACAGAAGAAGCTACAGCTCAGATAGTTACCTCTTACCATAAGATATTTATTTCAAGAGTTAATCCTTCTGGTGGTACTAAGTCTACTAAAGGTGTATCTAAACTTACTAAAGCTTTAAAGAATTTAAAAGATACAGATTCTAAGGTTAAAGTTTATATTGGTGATAATACTTTCATTCTTTCTAAGTATGATATGCCAATAGAATTTAAAGACTTAGGTGCTTTATACTCTAAGATTACTACAGCTGATGGAAGTTATATAGCTTTTGACTATGATGCGTTAAAGAAACTTCCTATAGATAAAAAGTTTAATGAGAAAACTGATATCTTAATTGGGTATGATAGTAAGACTAAAAAAGCTATTTATTCTAATAAAGAGAATGTAGCTTATACTATTGGTAAATTCTTAGCTTCTAAAGATAAAGTATTTGCAGAAACTTATGCTTTAGCTAAGCCATCCAATAAACTTTCTTACTCTCAAGCATCTATCATGAATACTAAAATTCCAGTTATTATTCTTATGGCGTTCTCTGAAGGTTTACAGAAGTCTATGGATAAGGCTAAGATTAAATATAGATTCTCTGATACCAGACCTAAGGTAACTGAAACAGAGTCTGTAATTAGATTTAGTGATGGATATTTAGTATATAATGATGAGAAGCCAGAAGATTCATTATTAATGGCTGGATTAGCTAAAACTGATTTGTCTAGATTCTCTATCAAAGATATCAATACAAAAAATATGTGGTTAGATATCTTAGATGAATTTGGGGGTAGAATTAAAGCTGATGGGTTTGATAACTTCTATGATTGTGAATTTGATCCTATGACTATTGATATTTGTAAGAAGTATGGTATTCCATATGACTATATAGAAGCGTTAGCATATGCTAGTAGCTTATTAGCTTCTACTTCTTATAATAAGCATGCAGATATCTCTGGTAATAGATTACGTTCTAATGAAATCTTAGCTGGTTATTTATACCAAGCTATTGCTAATGCATACGGTCAATATGCTAATAAATCAAAGAGAACTGGTAGAGGGGTTAAGTTTACTATTAAACAGTCTGCTCTTATAGATGCAGTTATGAAAGACCCTGGTATATCTGATCTTTCGGTATCTTCTCCATTATTAGAAGCTGAAGCTATTAATACATACTCATTCAAAGGCTTATCTGGTATGAATGCTGATAGAGCTTATACATTAGATAAACGTGTATATGATGATTCCATGTTAGGTATCTTATCTATGTCTACTGGGTTTGCTGGTAATGTAGGTATTACTAGACAGGCTACTATTAACTCTTCTATAGCTGATGGCAGAGGTATACTTAAAGTAAGCAATGATAAATCTAAATTGAATACATTGAATGGTATGTCTGTTTATGAAGCTATGGCTCCTTATGCTACTACACATGATGACCCAATTCGTACTGCAATGGGTTATATCCAGACTACTAAGCATATTATGAGAGTTAAATCTTCATCCCCAAATCTTATTACTTATGGTATGGATGAAGCATTACCTTACTTTACTTCTAATATTTTCTCTTATAAATTTAAAGGAGTTAAAGGAAAAGTTTTAAATATTACTGATGGCTTTATTATCTTTGAAGAAGTAGATAAAGACGGTAATAAGTCTAAGCATTCTGTAGATTTAAGAGAAAAAACACAGAAGAACTCTGATGGTGGTTTCTATGTAACAGTTAAACTTAAACCTTTTGTAAAGAAAGGTCAAACCTTAAAGTATAATGATATTTTAGCATATGACCCAACTTCATTCAGTCCCTCTATAGGGCATAACGCTGATAACAAAAACGTTGCATTTAACATTGGTACTATGGCTAAAATAGCGATAATGTGTACTGATGAAGCATACGAAGATTCTTCTATTATAGATGAACGTATTTCAGATGCTCTTACTTCATTCTATTGTGTAGAAAAAACATGTTCTTTAGATGCTGGCTCTAATGTATTCTTCTTAGCTGAAAAAGGTAAACCTATAGAAGAAGGTTCTCCATTAATAATCTTCCAGAATGCATTTACTGATGATGAAGCTAATACTTTAATGAAGAATATTTCTGATGATGAATTAGAGTTAGCTACAGACTTTGGTAGAATTCAAGTTCATTCTAAGATTACTGGTACTCTTCAAGATATTAAAATATTTAGAACTTGTGAATTAGATGAATTATCTCCATCATTAAAGAAGATAGTTTCTAAGTATGAGAATTCTATAAAGAAAGAAAAAAAATATCTTAAAGATAACGGAGTAACAGATATAGAAATTAATGAATCAGTACCTTCTACAGAAAAACTATTACCAGAAGGTAAATTCAAGAACTTAGAAAAAGGTGTAATGTTCTGCTTCTACATCAAGTGTGAAGATAAGATGGGTGTTGGTGATAAACTGACTTACAACACTGCAATCAAAGGTGTAGTAAAAGATATTATGCCTAAAGGTAAAGAACCATATACTGATTTTAGACCTAATGAACCAATAGATGCTTTACTAACTTCAGCATCGGTTAATGCTCGTATGACAGCTTCTATCATTAGTAGTGGTTCATTGAACAAAGTACTTATGGAATTATCTAGACAGTGTAAGGAAAAACTTGGTATAAAGTGGAATAACCTTACCAACGTAGATAATCTTCATGATTAATAATTTAAACCACATTATAGTATACCAACTGAAGATAGCGTGAATACTCAGTACAGGTTTATCCTGTACTGGGTTTCTGCTGTCTTTTATCATGTTTTTTAATTTTCTTTAAAAATAAATTATAAACTAATTATAAACTTTTGTTTATAATTTCGTAGTGACCACATGTTAATTGATATTTCAATTTTAACTAAATTTTTACGAAAATTTGAAAAGTCATATTTCCATTAGAACTAATAGGAATACGAACATGGGTAAAAAAGGGTATGTTAATTGGTTTTTCAATTTTAATTATTTTTTTAGAAAAATTTGAAAAGTCATATTTCCATTAAAAGTAATGGAAATATGAACATGGGTAAAAAAGTGTATGTTAGTTGATTTTTAATTTTTAACTAAAAAATTAGCGATTTTTTCAGTTTATAATTATAAACTTTTTCTAACAAATGCGAATGATTCGCATTTATACAGAAATTATTGATATTTAAGCAAAAATCCATGAAAAAATGATTTTTCTATAGGAAGTATCTAATGTTATATTTTTAAACCATGCTCCTATGGCTATTATTTTTAATAGGAATACGATAGTATATTTTGATATATAGCATTTTTTGTATGAAAGCAATATACGAGGTAAGATATGGGTATGAGAATCAATCTCATACCCTTGTTTTTACGCTGAAGTTATAAGAAAATTTATTTTATTTTTTGTTACTGAATAGTCATATCTCAATGTAATCTAATAGGAATATGACTTATAAAGATAGAAAAGAATCTATATATTTTTATGAAGTTGAAAGAAGAAAGGGAGAAAAAGGTTCCCTTCCCCCCCTACCCCCTAGGACCCCCATCCCCCTTTCCCTCCAAAAAGAGGGAAAGAAGAAAGAATCCTAATTATAAAAGTAGTCAAAAAAATTTCATTACAAAAATGTACATGAATTATTAAATAATAACAAAAAAGAATTTATTGAAAAAATACTATAATTATAAACTTTTTCTAAACTTTATAAACTACAAGTTTATAATTTTATTTTTTAATTGAAAAGAGTTATAAAACCTCTTCAGATAAGAAGTACAAATAAAATACCAATAAAAGTAAGTTTATAAGTATTTTTCAAAATAATACTGTTCTAAACCTATCCAATATAATAGAAATATAACACTACATTTTTCAATATAAGAGTTTTAAACCTTAATTCAATATAAGTGTATTGATATAGTAAGAATTCTTTCTTAAAATACAGTTTTTAGAAAATATTACCCATCTTCGGTATATACCGAAGATGGGTAATTAAAAAGTTTATAAAGTATAAAACTTGGTAAAAGTTTATAAAGCTAGTCTACCTCCAGGGGGTAGGAATCTACAATCACCACCCCCTCACGGGGGTTAGAACCCATTTTTAATGGCGGAAAGTTTTGTTGCTCCTTTCAGTCGCACAAATCCTTTCCTAGAATCAACCTAATAGTTAAAAACTCCAATAAAATTATAGAAGTTAAAAAAGTTTATAAAAGTTCTTCAATAATATTACCAGAAATAATATCGTAGATAATAATACTCCAGAGAAATAGTAAAATAGCATATACACTTTTTTCAATAATAGAGTTCATAAAGTTTTCTCCTTTCAATAAAAAATAAAAGTTTTACACTTCTTCAGTAAAGAATAGTTTATAAAGTTGTAGAAGTCTATTACACTTTTGAACTACTCCAGTTTAAAAACCTTTGTTAATTTTCCGGACATATAGAAGATTTTCTATGTGTTATTTATAGAAAATAGATATATAAAATTATAATCACTTTAGAATAAAAGGCTTTTTCATAAGTTTTTATATGTAAAGGAGAGTTTATTATGAAAAGACAACCTATTCTTCCTGATTATAGTAAGTATAATCTTTTTATTACATTAGAAGGATTAGATGCTACTTATAAAGAAACTAATGCTAAAGCTATTGCTAGTTATCTTAAAGAAGATTTTAAGAAATATATTGATTCAGTTGATTTACAGATTAAGATTGTATCTTTCCCTAGATATAAATCTGAAGCATCTTATTTTGTTAGAAAACATTTAGCTAATAAGTTTGTAGATCATCCAGAAGCAAATATTAATCCAGAATCTATGGATTATCTTAAATTTGTATCTAATCTGTTTTTGCTGGATATGTATGATTGGTATGAAAGTATGAGAGTGAATAAAGCATTCTCTAAACCAACTATCATTATCTTTGATAGATATTGGTATTCTATGCTCTATTATCTTACCAAAGATATTCAGGGTACTATTGATAAAGTACATCTTAAAGAACCAGAAGAGTTTATTAAGAAATGTCAGAAAACTGTATTTAATATGGCTCATGTTTATTATAAGCTTCCTGTAACTGATATCCTGATTAATCTTCATAATAATAATATTGATGATATTAATGAGAAACTTAATACTAGAGGAAACAAGAAAGATGGTTATGAAAGTGATGATTGCTATCTTGGCTTTGTAAGAAATACATTTAATAATACTGATTTTACACCGTATGTAAATAGTAAGTATTCTAATATTTCTGATATCAATGTAGAAGGTAAAGATAGAGAAGCTATTAAAGAAGAAATTGTTACTGCTCTTAAACCTTCTTTGAGAAGATTTAAACTTATTCTTTCTGCTAGAGCAAAGAGAAAATAGGTGATATTATGCAAGAAGAAGATAATTCACAAGTAGTAATAGGAATTGTATTTGACCAATCATACTTAGTTTATGATATTGGGATACCTATGGGAAACATTTATACAATTCTCTATTATAATAAGAAAGCAAAATTTGTATATGGTGGTTTACCAAGATTAGTAGACCATGTAGAACAATATGCTGAATCATTAAAGATTCCTAAAGAAAATCTTATAAAACTAGATATTCCGTGTGATTGTTCTAAAAAGTATATTATGACTCAATCTAAAGAAGCTCAATGGTTTTTACAATTACTGAATTATAAACCTGATAAGATTTTTGTGTTTAGAGATAACCAGCATTCTAACGGAACTACTACTCTTTGTCAATATGCACAGAGATTATTAATTCCTGTAGTAGAATATAATAACAGAGGTATTAGTAGACAAGTAACTACTAATACTCCAGATAGCACCAATAATATTTATCAAAGTCAATTTGGGAGGGTAAGTGACTATGATTTTTAATCGTAAATAAACTTAAAGAATTCTTTAAATAAAGATTCTTCAAAGATGAATAAACAATTACAGAATGAATCTAATCGTAATATCGTTATTACTTACGATATTATTGATGATACTGAATCAGCATTTCTTTGCAGTATGGCTGCTAGAACATGCTATGGTTTAACAGCAGAAAATACATATGATAAATGCTTAGCTCATATTAAAAGAGTTATGGGTTATGGTCATGACTCCATTTGTGGTCATTCTAATATCATGGTTTTGCTGTGTTTTAAATCAAATAATACAGTTCTATCTGATTTTGATTTATCTTCTATCTATACCAGTTTATCAGCATTACACTTTATGAATATCGTACCTTTAGACTTTATCCATAATAAAGATGCTAAAGAATATTTCGTATTAATGTCAGGGTCTATTAGAGCATTTAGATATTTCATTCAAAATAGTACTCTTCCAGATAGTATTGTTTCTGAGAATGAAACTAACTTTAACTTTGACCTGTATAGAGTTATTTTGGATATTGCTAAACATAGTATCGAAAAAGAATTCTTTGAAGATATGAAGGATTATGTAGACTTAGATGAATTTAAGTATAAGTATCCTTCATATCTTTATAACTCATTTACTGATGAAAATCATGCATATACAAATAAAAATGTTTATATGTATAATTACCCTGATATTCCTGCTATATATAATGATATCTTAGTACGTATTGCTGATCACTATGAAGATCATGTTGAACTTATTGACCCTGAAGGAATGTATAAACTGAATAAAGAGCAATCTAAACTCTTTATGAAAGCTATCTTTAGATGTACTACTGTTAGCTTTAAAATGAAGAATTTTTCTAGAGCTATTTCTCAGCAGGTAAATAGACACTTATGTGCTATTTCTCAGGAATCACAGAGATATGTAGATTATTCTAAGAAAGCATTATTTGTTGATCCTCTTCCATTTAATCCTAAAGCATATCCCGATATCAATAAGAAGTATGCATTTAAATTTGGTGGTAAAGAGTTTAATATGACATCTGAAGAATTAGGTGAAGAAATTATTAAACTCTATCCTCAGCTTAAACAGCAAGGTATGATTAACCAAGATGCTAGAGCATTTTTGCCTATGAATGTAACTACCAATGCTATGTATACTTTTACAATGGAGAATTTGCTTCACTTTATTAAAGTAAGAGATAGTCAGTTTGCACAGCAGGAAGTACAAGGTTTAGCAAAACAATTAGAAGATGTTATTGAAAGATCTCAGAAAGATTTCTATAATAACATTGATGTATTAAAGAACCCATATGAACTTTTCGTAGATTTATATAAAGAGCAGATTAAGAACTAACTAATATTGATTATTCAACTGCCACTATAAATGGCAGTTGAATAATTGCCGTAATGTAGATAATTATTAACTGATGAACATAATATTGATATATAAATAAAGTATGCTGAATACTAGGCTACAGTTATGATTGTTGTTATTACAAGGCCCCAACAATCATAAATATAAATACCATGCTCATTGTCCAAGAGTACTGTTATTTATATTTTGTGTACTTATTTATTATATCAATCAACTCACAGGCTCCTTACAAGCGATATACCCCTCTGCCATTTGTGCTGGCAGAGGGGTATAGTCTGCTTTATATGGTTCTAATAAATCACATTAAGGTAATAATTATTAAATTATATAATAACTATTATATTACCAGAAAGGAGTTGATTTAATTGGCTCGTAATCCTGAATTAATTAAATCAAATATTGATGAAGACCTTAACCATGATATAGAAGTATCAAATGTTCCTAATTTTGATATTGCTGATTATGATTTATCTAATCCTAAAGATTTTAAGAAATACGTAATTAGAATCGAAAGAGTTTGTAGAAACTCCTATGAATATAAATCGTTTATTTCTTTCTTAAGAGATTATGCTGGATTTAACAAATGCAGTATAATGACTAATATTTCTAATGAAATAGAAAGAGGAGTTAAAATACATATTCATCATCATCCATTAACCTTGTTTGATATCGTATCTACTATTATAAATAAGAATATTGCAGAAGGTTTATCTACTGAAGAAAATGTAATAGCTAGAGAAGTTATGTATAACCATTATACTCTTAAAGTAGGATTAATACCATTATCAGAAACAGTACATGAATTAGTTCACAATCAATATTTATTTATTCCAAATGATGTAGTATTTGGTAATTGGAAAGCTTTTATAGAAACCTATAAAGATTATATACCATTAGAAACCATCAGTAACATAGAAAAATCTGAAAAAATGAGCCAAGAATATGACTATGAAGACAATACCAAGATATTGGATCATGGATTCGTTCATGTTCAGGTTGATGACAGCGATTATCAACCAAGTACAGAAAAACTGTATGAAAAGATTAATACGACTTTAAATGAAATTAAAGCTAAAACCGATGTCTAAAAGATTATAAAAATCATAAGAAAGGAGATTGCTATGTTTGCCAATGAAGATAATATAAAAAACTTATCTAATGACTTTGATAGTGAAATTATAGACTTAGCAAGAAACATATCTAGTTACTTTAAATACCCACCTTATATTTTTTCTTTTTCTAGTGATGCTTTACAAATAGAAACTGAAAATCAGTATGTATTTATTCAGGTTTTAATTAATACTAAAAAAGAAATAGAATTTATGTGTTTGGCAAAAGCTAATAGTAATTCTCCTTTTATAGGAAAATCTAAAAGTTTTATTATTAATAACCAAGTCTATAATAACGAATATATATGTAGAAGAATACAAGAACTTACAAGTATTTAGTTTTCTACATATGAGTATACATATAGGTAATGCAATGACTTCCCTAATTGCAGTACATCTAAACTCTCTTTCTAAGCAGCATTTATATCTCCTAGTTCATATGAACTAGGAGATATAAATGTAAAAATTAATTAAAAAATATATTATAATTGTGAGATAATTACACTTATAATTTTAAATAGAAAGGAAAAAGTAAATTATGACCAACTTAGATATTACAGCAAATGTAATTTTAGAATATTTAGCAGAATTTAATCCTAAGTTAGAAGTAGCTAAAAAAGCTGTTATTCTAAAAAATAAGAAAGATTATATTCTTAATACCTACTTTAGGGATGAAACTGAAGCTAGGTCGTATTATTATAAAAAACGAATGATTATTAAAGATATACTTAAAACTATGAGTACAGAAGATATTGTAATCGCTGTAAGTAGTAAAGAGTCTATTAATCATTATTTTAAAGAGCCATTATTAAAGGATGGTGAATGAAAATGAAACAGTTGGATTTATTTAATTCTATTAATGTTTATACCGATGCTAGTACTACAAATGCTTATACTAGCAATGATAAAATCACATCCAGCCCAGGATATGTAATAGTTTATAATAATATAATTAGATTATATGGTAATAAATTTATCAATAAGACTAATTCTTCATACGGTGAATTATACGCCATTCTAATGGGTATTAAAGCCGTATACAGAGAAATTATTAGTGGAAGATTACCTTCCAATACACCTATAAATATTTTCAGTGATTCTCTTAGTAGTATTGAGAATCTAAGGAATAATTTTAAAAACTGGTATATTCTTGATAATATTATTAGAAAAACTTATGACGATAAGGAAGTAATCAATCAAGATATTATTAGAAAAATTATAGAGATAGTTAATAAGTACAAGATACCTGTTAATCTATATCACATTAAAGGTCATGCTCAGATTAAGCTTAATAAAAAATCTAATTTGAGTGATAGAGTAGAATTAAACAAAATTATCGAAATGTTTTTCAATAATAACAGAATATTTATAACAGATACAGAAGCTGCTGAGCTTTGCTATTATAATATTTTTGTAGATAATTTTACTAGATATAATATGAAGGAAAACATGACTTCAAGTATATATCATAATAGTAATTATATTAAGCCTAAGCTTAATAATACAAAACTTACAAAAGAAGATTTGAAAACATTTAGCGAATATATTAATGGAGGTGAATGACTATGGAGCCTTATGTATTTAAAAATCCATACGATTTCAGAGAATTGAGTAATTTACATTGTAGTGAACAATCTAACACAACAGAAGAACAAACAACTAGTAGTTTTAATTTCTTAGATGCACTTACAAAAATTCGTAAAAAACAAGAAGAAGAATTTCATGAATCTGAAGCAGATATGTCTAAATTGTTTAAACAAGACATACCTGCTGCAATTCCGACTAATGGTACTCTAGAGGTTCATCCTAATGACCCAAACATTGTACCTATTTATAGTCCTCAATTTGGTAAGAAATATACACTAGGATCATTTGACCCTACAAAAGATATGTATGTTCATATTCAGCAAAGACCTAAGACGCCGTATGAACTCTATATGGATCAGGTTAATGCAGCTAGAGGACAGGCATATCTTAATCAAAGACCGTATACCCCTGAATATCAGTTCAATAATGAAAGAAAACATGATGAACGTATTGCTGATTTTCAGAGACATACCAATCAATATGTAAACGATCCAAATCAGATTGCTAAACAGTATTGGAAAGATAAAAACACAGTAGCTAAAGCTGGTGGTGTTCTGGATAGAGATGGTGTTCCTCATGATGAAGATGATGAAAGAGATAACTCTTTTAATAGCGAAACCGAGAATAATAAATTCTTAGATCAGATGAGGATGAAGAAAGAAAAAGAAAATCGTAAATTTCAACTTACTCCAGATCAAGATTGCAAGATTAGAGCAAGAAATCCATATGATGATAAATGTAGATATAATAGCATTATTACACCAAGTATTAATCCTCAGTATTTACAGTATGCATCATATATGCCACCAGTACCCATGACTTATAATGAAACTGGTAATCCTTATCAGCAGATTATGGATGGTTTTAATCAGCAGAAAGCTGCTATTCTTAGTGCTAAAGAAGCAAGAAATAGACCTAAGAAAATTAAGAAAAGACCAGATTGGTCTCCAGAAGACCATGATATGTTAGGGTATACTGAATATGTGTTTAAGTGTGAAGAAAGAGGATTAAGTGCTAATAATGAGGAATTCCAGAGATGGGCTAATGGTGAAGATGTATTCCATGAATTTGATAAAGAAGATGATAACCAGCCTGTTGAAGCAACTCCAGTAGCACCAGCATTTACACCAAATCCTAATGGTCTTGCTAGTTATTCTACCCCACAGCAGTGGAATAATTATTATAACTATTGCATGCAGAATCAGCAGTTATTTGCTAATCAGCATTATAGACCAGGTTCTGGCTATATGAATGTATTTAACCATGATAAAGAAGGTTTGCCAACTAAATGGTTTAATGATAACTGGTTATACTTAACTCCAACTCAAGAAGAAATTGATGATGGAGAAGAAGTAGGTATTAAACTGTATAGAAATGGTAAATTGATTTGCAGTAATGGGGTAGAGCGTAAGCCAAAGAAAAAAGAAGAACCCAAAAATACTGAACCTATCGTATATCTTATTAGAACTAAAACTAATGAAGATGGTTCTAAAGAAATTAGTATGTATGATGCTACACATAAACACCATCTTACTAAAGAAGAAGTACATGAGTATTATCAGAAGCAAGCTAACACCAGTCATCAGTTTTCTGATGACTATAAATTTGCTGCCATTGGTATGTCATCTACTCCAAAAGATTTCCAAGAACCACATATTAGCAGCTTCTCTCAGTTTGCAGATGTATTTAAATCTGCTCAAGAACAAGCTGAAGAAGATGAAGGAGTTAATCTTGCTACAGAATTGTCCAGATATAATCAGTTTGTAGCAGATAACTATTTGTGGTTTATTACAATTTTACCACGTAATGCACGTAAGAATTTAACTGATATTTGCCAGAATCAGTTGATGCATTATAGAAATGCTGATGAATTCGCATATAATAAATCTTGTGTACTCTTTATTGGAGATAAAGTAGTTTATGGTCAGCCTAAGCCTACAACATTGGAAGAGATCGAAGAGCTTAGAAAGAAAGTCCCATACGATTTATCTGAACTCGATAAGTATGATACTGTAGAAGAAAAAGTTAAATATCTACAGAATCTTAGAGATGTTCGGGTAATCGATGAAAAAGATGATGTAGCATATGGAGCATTTAAGAAAATGATTAAAGCTCTTAATATTGCTCAAGGTCAGAATAAAGCCAATTACGATATCTTTAAAATGTTTATGAGAAAGATTGATAAAGATCCAGCAACATTTGAAAAGAGATTCTTTAAATGGTGGACTAAACCAACATCCAAATTATCTGAAAAAGAATACAGAAAGAAATATGTTGATAGAATGATGCAGTTAGCGAATGATCATTGGGAAGAACTTGATAAAAAGCTTATTCCTTATGAAGAGGTAGTAAAAGAACGTATCAAACAACATAGCGACTTCTTAATCAAACTTACTCATGGTAGAATTCTGAATGTAAAAACTATTGCAGATGCTGATTATGTAACTAATTGCCTCTTTAATAACTATAATGCAGGAGTTAGATATAGAAAGCGCAATAGCTTTTATACCAATGAACCTGGATTGGCTTGTATGCATGAAATAAATGCTAGACAAAAAGAGTTTGAAAAATATGGCGGATTAAACCAGTTCGCTTATGATATTTATCATAATCCTGATAACCCTAGCTATAATCCAGAACCAATTAGTATCAATCCATCTGATCCACCAGAAGTAAGAGCACAGAATTATATCAATAAGATTATGAGAAAGAAGAGAGGGGAGTTGTTTGATTATGAAAACAAATACCTTAGATACTAATCTGTATTCAACACTAAGAACTAGTATCAAAAGTATTGGTGAATCAATCGATAAACCTTCTATTGATGAAAAATATACCGTTGCATTTGATAACATGTATCACGCACCATTATTGAATTATCTAAGAAGAGAAGATTTCTATGTCTTATATCAATTTGCTACTAATCCTAAATTTTCAGTAAGTGATCAATTTGTTAGAAATGATGTATATGATTCTATCTTAAATCCATTAGGATTTGTAAGATCATTCTCTGGTACTAATAGAGTTGTATATAGTTATTTAAGCGATGATACCTTTTTACTGAAGATTGGTATGGATAAAGTTGGTATTAATGATAATAGATCTGAATTTGAACTTCAGCAAAAACTTAAACCTTTTGTTCCTAAAATATTTGATATTTCTCCAGATGGAGTAGTAGAGATGATTGAGAAAGTTCATCCTATTATGAATCGAGAAACGTTTATGAAGTATGCACCAATGACTTTTATGATAACCGATTATTGGGTAAACCATGGGTTAGTAATGGAAGATATTGGTACAGATTATTTTATGAATTGGGGTGTAAGAGATGGATTCGGTCCAGTATTGTTGGATTTCCCATATGTTTATCGATTAAACCGAGACAGATTGCACTGTAATGTATTTAAAAATGGTGCTAGATGTCCAGGTAGAATCATATATGATGAAGGCTTCAATCATCTATATTGCCCTGTATGCAAAAAAGTATATAGGGCAAAAGATGTTGGTAGTGGTATTGATTTCATGCAGAAGTTAAAAAGAAAGGAAGTATTTAAGATGGAACCAATCAAATTCACATTCACAAGAGGTAATAAGAGTGTAACTCATATTGTTACAGATAATGGTGTAGATTACATCAATAATCCTGTATCTGAAAATATCTCAAAGAATTCTGATAAGCAGAAATACATTGAGAATATTAAAAAGAAAAACGATAAGAAACCAAATAATTTTATTAATAAATTCAGTCTTAATAACGCTTATAGTAAAACATTGGAAAAACTTAAAGCTGAATATAAGATTGACAATTTTAATAATAAGGTAATTGAATATATTGCCAATTATTTGGACGTTTATCATGATCAGTTTATTCTTGTTCCTTCTGTAGTTCTTGATAGTGAAACAGAGATTACAGATGAAATTAGAGAAAGCATTAAGAGTAAACTGTCTGAAGATGCAGGAGTAAATGTAACTGCATTTACAGAAGTAAATATGGGTTCTTTCAATATGTATATTCCATCTAAACCGATTATTAATATTGAAAAATTTACTAAGTGTATCGTAAAAGCTTACGAAGCTTATCTTGATGAGGATAAAGAAAAAGAAGAAGTTAAAGAAGAAACCACAGTTACCGATCATAGTGATAATGCATTAGCTGATGCTATTAATGAAATTGCTAACGATAAGTCTGTATCATTTACTACTTCTGAAAATCCTAAGAAAGATAAAGAAGCTACACTGGTATCATTACCTGAAGAAAAGACTATGAATGTTACTGGTACAAGTAATCCTTTGGGAAAAGGAGTAATTGATGCTTCAGATGCAATCGAGGTATCAGCTAAACAGTATGGTCAGTTTAAGGATGAATTCTAATCAATAGAAATAAAAGTAGAGAATATTCTCTACTTTTATTTTTTCATAAAGTATAAATAAAATATATATTATAGTAGTGAGGTTATATAAAGTTATTATATTTATTTATTTGAAAGGAGAAGTGTTTATCATGTTTGGAGTAGGTTATTTTGCAAGTAATGCAGATGAGTATTTTATGGTTTTAAATAATCAGAATTTTAGTTTAGGTATTATTGATGATAATCCAGAAAAATATAAAGTTAGAAATCAATTTGGAGTATCAGTAATGCCAAGAAAAGGTGTAGTAATGCTTAGTTCACTTCTTCCTCCACCAGAAGCAATTAGTGCTTATCTTGAAGGAAGATATGATATTGGAGCAAATATTTATGGTAATTTCTTGAATAATGATGTCACCTGTCAAAATATTATTTCAGTATTATTGAAACTGTTTTATACAGGTAGAAATATCGTATTATTTGTTCCTAGAGATGAAGCTACATCTCTTAATTTTATTCCAGTACTTGGAAATTATTTATTTAATTTATTTGGGGTTAGAGTTGGAGATATTAGAAATCCTCAGAGTGCTTTTACTAATCCTAATGAAGTACAATTTGCAAATATGCTGAATTGTATGTATCTATATGATAATCTTTCGTTTATTGATCTCTGTATGCATTTCCCAGATAATATTCGTATGAATGAAGCAATGGCGAATAAGATTATTGCTGATAATAAGATTACTTTAGAGGATATTGTTAGATACAGTAATAATCCTTCACCTACAATGGAAGATATTGTTAATTTTGCGAATGGGTATGCTAGAAGCATTAAAAGTAATACTAATAGAGGTATTATGGAAGCAAATAAACAGTATCGTCGAGTTATCTCTAGTGTATCAAAGGATAGTGATAACAAATGATTTATTTTGTAGATTATCATTTAGATAGTTATATAGCATTAATTATAGATAAATTTAATTATTCTATACGAACTATCTATGCGCCTATAGGTATAGCATCTAAAGGTATTCCTATAGATGATGTAAATCCTCCTAAAGAGATTATGCATTATTTTATGATTGGTGATATGGAAACTTTTAGATATTATTATTTACAATATTTGGAAAGCTATAAGCCATTATTATCGTTAATTGATTTAGTATTAGGTGAGTATTATAATAACGATGTTATAGTACTCACAGACTTATCAAGTGATTATTGTTGTAGCGTATTAGAATGTGTTGCATTAGTTATTAATAGAAGATATGGTAGTAATTCTATTATGATTAATTGTATTGAAGATATGAATGATTGTATCTTTAATGCCAATACTAGTAAAGAAGTAAAATCTAATGATTGCATACAACGATTTATAAATGATAAAGAATGGTATTATAGTCAAACCATAAATGGTAAAGAAAAAGAGTTGCTTGATAATTTAGATGCTATGGAGGATTGTTCTTATGGAAATATGGGATAATGATTCATATACTGCACCTGTAGATTGTTTAATCAATCAATCTATTTATGAATATGATATCAAGCAAGCCAATATTTCTATACTATTAGAAGCAGGAATTATTGATGAAAGTAAGTTTAACTATTATGCTAATCTCCCTAAGATGGATAGGGAGATTAGCATTGGTTTACTTCAAAGAGATAATCCTGAAATATTAGAAGCATTAAAAGCTGGATTTATTAGAGCTAGAAAAGCTTTAGTAATTTCTAATAGTATTAGTGAGTTTGAAATTATTAGTATTAGAAAAGATGCTATATTTACTACAAGAAAGCTAAATAAATTAGATTTTGGTCATATTCATTTCAAAGAGAAAAATGTTTATACTTCATACTACAAGATTTTTAATCTTGTTTTCTTGTATGGGTATAGATATATGAATAATTCCAAAATACGTACAGAAACATATCTTGATATCAAAGGTATTGATAAAGAATCTTTAAAATATCATAAAGGGTATTTATTAGATATATTTGAAGATATTATTATTGGTGCTGAAAGAGAATCAGATTTGTTTAATGTAGTAAACTTTATCAAAAATTTTTTGATAGACTATGTAAAACTAAATTTAGACTTAAACTATTATAGAGAATTTAATAGTGAGTCTAAATTTAATATACAGAGTAAAAATGCTAATTATCGTCTAATGGATATGCACTATAGCTATCCAGTAATGCTAAATATCGAATACAATAGAAGAATACTGGAAAGATTCTATCAAATACTATTATCTGTTGCATTTGAACGAGGATAAGTACTATGAAAATACACTATAGAAATAATATAGACCATCCACTTTTTTTAGAGAATGTAAGTTTTTTAATGGGTGATTTAAGAAATAATAGTGAGTATGTAACCGCATATGGTTCTTCATTTAGGAACTCATTCCTGATTATGAACGAGCGTATAGACGACCATATTATAATTTATGACGTAGAAGTTACTAGCGGTCATGTGCATATAGTTAAAATCGATATTCTTAAATATCAAGATAAATGTTTTATTTATGATGGGTTTTATTCAACTCTTTCTTCGAGTATTCGATGTGCGGATGATTTTCTTGATGAAATACTTCATCAAGATTCTTGTAAGGAAAAAATAGCTAAAGCAAGAATTAAGAAATATATTAGACTTTTAGAATATCAAAAGTATATTAGGTATTTATCTGTTGGGTTATCTATTGCAGCGTTACCTATATTCCTTATTTCAATATTTTTCATTTTGGATTTTATTAGCAACAATAATTAAACAATATAGGGGAGTGGGGTTATATGGATTATATAACAAATGAATCTAATGATAGAACTGTAGTAATACAGTTGACACAAATAGCTAGTACTATTTTAAAAGTTAATAATAATAATACTGAATATATGGCAGTTTTAAATGGAGATGCATCTTGCGGTATTATTAACTTCGCATTGCTTAAGTATGATGAAAAACTTAAAAAGTATTTTAGAATACGTATCTACAAACTGGATTTGAATAAGTATAGAATAACTATTTTCCAAGTAACCAATACTAAATTAAGAGAACGTATTATTCCTGAGAAAGTATTGAGGTATAATATTTTAACCTTTAACGGTAAAATGTTATTTAATAGATTATTCATGGATTTGTATGAGCATTATCTAAGGCTAAAAGAAAACAAGCATACCTCTATCCCACCTGAAGTAATAGAGAGTAATAAAGATGCTTTAGATGATATTAGTTTTATAAACAATATAGCTGTCATAAAAGATGGCTATAAAGGTTTTTAATAAAAAGGAGATTTAATATGGGCTTTAATTATCAGACAGGTGAAGATGAAGGATCTATGGTACTCAAGATAGGAAAACTTGTAGGTGGTATTTTGGTTTGTGGCGTTGTATTATTCAACTCTTTTACAATTATTGAAACAGGTGAAAGAGGTGTAGTACTTCGTTTAGGTGAATATAAATATAATCTGAATGAAGGTTTTAATCTTAAGTTTCCATTCATTGATAAAGTAGTAAAACTTCAGGTTAGAGATATTAGCTATAATTCTGAAGTAGAAGTATCCAGTAGTGATATCCAGACTATTAAAATCGCATCATCGTTAGTATATTCTTTGGATACTAATAAAGTTGGCGATATCTATAGACAGTATGGAAATAATATCGAATCCATTATTATTAAACCTACTGTTGCAGAAGTAATCAATGCTACTATTGCTCAGTATCCTATTGAAGATTTCATTAGTAAGAGAGATGAAATTAGTAACAAGATTGCTAATTCTATTAAGACTCGTCTCTCTGATAATGGTATTATTATAAAATCTTTCCTGATTACAGACCATAATTTCTCTGATGAATATGATAAAGCTATTGAGCAGAAGAAGATTGCTGAACAGGCTGCTATTACAGCTGAATATAATAAACAGAAAGCTCAGTTAGATTCTGAAGCCAATAAGTATAGAAATGAAGGTTTGTCTAAATATGTATTGATGGAGAAATTCCTTGATAAATGGGATGGAGTAATGCCTAGAGTAATTACTGGTGATTCTAATTTATCTACAATGATTACTTTGGATAATGATAAATAGTTAATGTGAAATATAGTGTAAGCTCATATGAGCTTACACTATATTTATTTTTTGTTAAAATAATGAAACTTGTTTGTTTTGTTTATTAATCTCTGTTACTACTTCATTATTTCTAGCTTTTTCATTAGTCTGAATAGTAAAGTTCATAATAATGATATAGATTCTAGCTGCTATTACAGTATATACTGATTCTTCATTGTAAAGATATGAAAGTTTCTTAAATAAAGTATTACTAAGTTTAGCTGTAACCAAATTAGTAGTCTCTTTTCTTATTTGAGTTTCTAGTTTATCATTGATATATGTAGTATTGGCTAAACCATTCATAACCATATATTCTTGGATACAATCAGAAATAAGAGAATCTAATTCTTTAATTGCTATAGAGAAATCTGTAGTTAGAATAAATTCTTCATGCTTATTATTAACAAACTTATTAGCAATTACAACTAAAGATACTAAAAATAAAATAAATGAGATTTTATAAATAGAGTCACAAATTAAGAAAGAGAGAATAAAGAATATGGCAATATAAATAAATGGATTTTTACTAAAGTTGTCTTTAAAAATAGATATAAGGTCACCTATTTTATTTTTTATAGAATTAATCTTAGGGATTATATTTCTAAAATATTCCTTAATATAAAAACTGTATTTTTTAATTAATCCTGAACCGATTGGATTTGTCATGATACTATCTCCTTTTTTAACTTATAGAATTATTATAATAGAGTTAAACTCCCTATTATTTTCTAGTAAGTTTTTCATTGTATTCAGACCAATCCAATATCTTATCTCTAATAGATAACATATTTTTTATTTTTTCATCTCTCTCATCAGCATTCTGCAAATCATTTTTAAGCATATAGTAAATTTTAACTGCTAAGTCTCTAGTAATACCATACTTATATTCATCTAAGAATTCCCACCATTTACCAAAGCCTAAGGTAGATGGAATCTTAAACTCATCATTATGGTTTGTATATAACTGATGGCAAGTTTTACAAAGCATTACAATGCAAACTTTATGCTGTTCATGGACTTGTCTAAGTAAATATGCTAAGTCAAAAGAAGTTATATAGCCATAAGTATTTAAAATATGCTCAGTAATTACTAATGCTATATCGAATATAGTAAGTACATGATGGTGCATTTCTAATGTAGCAGTAGAATCATCTTCATCAGAAATTAAGTATGGATGTAATTGGCATCTATCCATGCCCATTTGCATTAAATGAGCTTTATAATGTCTATAGAAATTAGACTGTCTAAATCTAGTTATAGCAGAATATAAGAAATTTCTATATACATCCACATCCATAAGAGAATCTTTAGTTTGAGCAAACATGATTTGGTATGGAGAATTAGGAGAATATAAAGTAGGATTAAAATTATTATAGGTAAATAATTCTGGATATTTAGAATCTATTATCAATGGTTTAATAGTATCGTTTGTCATAGAGATATACCACCTTTCTTATAATAATGTCTAAAAGCAAAGAGGTTTTACATAGTATTAATAATATTATATATAGAAAGGAGATAAAATTTTGAGTAGCATAGAAATAAGCAAAACCTATTCTAATAACCCATTCGTTGATTATCTCTTATATTATACTAAACTTCTTTCATTTGGTTCGGTAATAAAAAATGAAGAAGAAGCTATGAAAAATGAAACTAAAGAAAGTATATTAGCCGGTGATATACTTATTTCTTGTTTTGAGAATACTGCTGTATTTGAGCTATTTGATTACGATGAAAGTTTACTTAAAAGTGCTGGTATAACAGGCTCTTATCATCTTTCTAAATGTATGGAAGATAAAACTTATATACCTGATTTACATGATATGATAGAACTTAAACCAGCTTTAGATGATGAAACTGGAGAAGAAATAGGTGGATACTTTGATAAAGTAAAGTATAAATTTGGGGAATACTTTAAAGTAGAAACTATTGGTGGAGGAATAACTTTTAGAAATTATAAAGTTAAAAACTTGATGATGGTAGAATTGTAGGCATTTATGCTCTTAGAGATGAATTAACTGAAAAAGGCAAGCAATCTTATATAGAGAATTATAATGAGCTTAATAACTACTATCGTATGTTAGCAGGATTACCAAAAATTGGAGATTATGGTATTCCTATAATGGATTATGAATATATTCCAGTAGCTGCCTCTACTATTGAAGAATTTATCAATAATGATAATGTAACTTATGTTCATGAGTTATCACCAACTCAGATAGAATACTTAGAGAGTAAAGGCATTATGGATAGAATTAGAGCTGATTATCCTAATGCTGATTATCTTGATTATATTGCTGATGCTTTTGTAGATTATGACGAATCTGATGATAATACTATTTATAGAGCTAAGAAAATATATAAAGCTAGAAAAGCATATAATTTTCAATTATTATATGCTCCTACAGTAGATGATGATTATGTAGTAACTTCTAAATTTAAATCTAAGTATGAAGAAAATAGACTATTCGTAATGAGTACTTTCTATAATGATATTTTTAAAGAAACTTCTGATTATTATGATAATTTTATAGGAATGATGATAATGATTATGACTATAACTGATATCTTATCAGAAGTGCATCAAGATATTATTAAGACTGATTTATTAGATAAAAGATGCATCCAATATATCTTTGAAATGTATGGTATGCCTTACTACAATACTATACCTTTAAGATACCAGTATAGAATGTGCAAGAATATAAATCAGTTGATTAGATTTAAATCATCTTCTCAAGGTATGATTAATCTGATTGATCTATTTGGTGCTCCAAATATTGAAGTATTCAGATATTTTATACTTAGAGATAGAAAAGTAGATAAATGGGGAGATATCATTTTTAATGAACTAGAATCTAAATCTAGTAAATTAAATGATACTGTTTTCCATGATAGAGTAAAGAGAGAGTTTACTAGAACGTATACTCTAACCGTTAAAGATGGTATAGCTTATCTAAATGGTAGTGATGGTAGTATATCTAAAGTTACTATATCTGATATAGCTAGTAATTTAGATACAGCTATAAATGTACCTATAGAGGATAAAAAACAGAATGGTACCACTACAACTACTATTTATAAACTTACTAATGATTCTTCTGATAATGCATATATTATTACAGAAGATAAAGTAGTAACTTCTGGTGATAGCGATGATGCTAGTTCTTTAATTAAAGAAAACTATTATAAGCTGTCTATTAATGATAAAAATAATATTGAAATAGAATATTATGATATTAATTTAGATCTATTCTATAATGAAGCTACTAATAAATGGTATTCTATTGAAAATGGTAGATTGGTAGAGACTGATATTCAAACTCGTAAATCTAAAGAAATAGTTAATAATCTTTCTCCTAAAGAATGGGATTATGCAATGTCTTTAGGTAAAGATAATACTTCGGTTGTAATTAATTTTACTAGAAAAGGATTAAATAATTCTACTTTTGATATCCCTTATCCTAAGTATAATAATAAGCCTTTTGATGATTATTTACAGAATAATATTATGAAGGTAGTTTATGGTAATGCTATTCTTACTAAAGATACAGACTATACAATATCTTCTGATAAGAAACAAATTACCATAACTAAAGCTGGTGTAAAACAGAAAGATGTAATATTCGATTTCTACTATAATAAAGAAGATATAACTCCTTATATAGATACAGAAAATGGATATATTATTACTACAGAAGAAGCGAATGTATTAGATACTAATATTATAAAATTAAAAAATTTACCAACTCCTACATATCTTACTGATGGAAACCAGATAATGATTTGTATAGATGGTGATATACTCATTAATACTAAGGAGCTTACTAGATACACTATAGATTTATCTAAGAATAGAATAGTATTAGAAGATATACCGCAAGATTCTATTGCTACTATAATCTATATTTATAATAAAGATAATATAGTTAAATTAGATGAACAAAGAGAAAGCTTGCTTATAGATAATGATTCTGAATCTACTAAAGAAGCTAAAAGAGAATTCTCTATAGATTTTCCTTTTGATAAATACTTTGAAAGAGGAAATGAAGTATTAATAACTAAATCTGATAGTACCGATAATAGAATATCTATTATTCCCTCTACAGATTATACTATCAATGAAGGTATTGTTACTCTTGGTAATAATGTAGCTATTAATGATAATACTGTTATAAAAGTATTCTTCATTTATTCTGAAAATTCTATTTATAATAGAATATATATAAATGAAAGTACTGAAGAGATTACTGCTACTGAGAATTTCCAAGTTACTTTTAAATTGAATCCTCCATTTAAAAAATTCTTTGCTTTAGGATACAAAGCTTATCCTAAACTCCGTTCAAACAAAGAATACTTATCCACCGAATTATATGATATATTTAATAATACTCTCACCCTTAAAGACCAAGCTATTGGTTTACAAAAAGGTCAGAAAGTTACTATAACATATGTATTCGGTCCAGATACTTCTAATATTATTTGTAGTAAACAAAGAATAGAAGTTGCTAAAGATAAACAGAGTGAATTTAAAGATATAGCTATAGCAGATGATTATTTTGAAATGAATAATAATGTAATCGTAGATATAACTGGTAAGTACTTGAAATCTAATGAGTATAATATTGATGTCGCTACTAAAACTTTGACTATTACGAATATTAATAGATTACCTAGTGCAGTAGATTGCATTAATATAACCTATGTAATGAATAATTCTACAAATACTGCTTTGAAAATTAAAAGAGAAACTATTGCAGCTAAAGAGAATACTAATACATATAAAATAAAAATACCATTTAAGTCATATGTAGAAACTAAACAAAGTGCTATAGTATTCCATAATTTTAGTAATAACTATTCATCTGTAGTAACTAAATTTGAACTTACAAATGATGAAATTACTATACCTGATGAAATATTTACTAACAACGATTCTATAGATATTCTATTCGTTTATAATAATAAATATATCAATGATAGAACGAATCTTATCAAAGAAGAAGTTAAAACAGTAAAAAGTACAGATATAAATAATAAAGTTCAGATTGAAATACCATACCCATTTGATAATTATG
>CYGL01000101.1_pt1 | contig 42124 bp, 50 predicted proteins | sample 485531 | NCBI WGS metagenome assembly CYGL01 (sample SAMEA3497897, study PRJEB9818) | human gut metagenome | reverse complement strand
GTATATTCATAAGCAAGTCTGCATTACCCATCTTCAATCTGTCCTCACTTAGTTTGCCTAAAGCTGCATTATAAGACTCCTGTTCTTTCTTTATAGCATTCTGATATTCTATGTATGCAGGGTCTACCATTTGACCTTCTCTTGTTCTCACAAGAGTACCTTTAGTATCTTCATACCTATTCTGTATAGCTTGTACCCTATCTCTATAAGTATCATCAAGCTGTGCTTTATGAAGTTCAAACCAATCCTTACTATTGTTAAGTGCTTCAATTCTACCCTCATTTACTGCTGAAATAGTAGCACCTACAGCAGAATTAACTATTGCTGGAGCCTTTGAAGACTTAGCAATAGCACCAATAAGTTGAGGTAACTTAGTTGCTTTTAAACCAGCAGCAGTAACACCACCACTATAGAAAGCACCTACTGTGAAACCTAAGTTCTTGATAAACTTATCACCTAAGAAATTGGCAGTGAAGATATTTTCATACCAAGGCTGCTCTTGTTCTGCCCTTGTATAATAGTTAGGCAATGCTTGCTCAGACCAATCATTAACAGACTGCATAGCCTTAGAGAAGTCATTATCCCAAAGACCAGACCATCTGTCTTCACCTATTGCAGTACCAGCCCCAAATATTAAGCCTACAGTACCATCAAGAAAAGTAGTACCTGCAAGTATGGCACCCTTAGCAAGACCTGCTCCTATCTGTGCATACCAAGGTTGGTTTTCAGCTCTTATATCTCCTAACTCTTGAAACTGTGCCTCAGTTGCAGTAGGTTCATCAAACATACTTTCACCCCAAGGTGTAGCAGTTCTCTCTAAGGATGATTGTACCATCTGCTCACCATGTGCCCTTGCATCATACAGTGAAGTAGGAGCAGTATTTGCTCCTACATTCATACTGAATGACTTAAACTCTGGACTAAGGTTAGTGTATGGCTCTTGATTTGCTTTTTGCAAATCTCTAAAAGTCATTGGACCACTCTTAGTAATATCTATATTCTTTACTTTAGTTGCTTTTGCCATATCTTAATATCCATAAGGATTAAACTCTTGTTCTTTTGTCTTATTCTGTACTCCTAATTGAGAGTGGAATAAGTAGGCTTGTTGTATAGAATTAGCATATTGTTGCTGTGCATAAGTAATCTCATCTGGAGTAGCCTGATGTACATTACCTTTTGCATCAGTATATTTACCTGTACTGACTACATGTTGCCATTGATTTGCAGCAGTCATTGCCCTATCCCTATTCTGTTCATTAGTTGTATTGATACCAGCAGGCATTCTGTATCTTCTTACATTACCCTTATCATCTTGTATCATTACAGTAGTACCATAAGGACTGAACCTTGTAGCAGTTACTTTGTACTTATCACTCTTCAAGTCTTCCATAGTGATTTCCTCACCTGTATCCTTGAATTTCTTAGACTTGCTATCATAATCTACTTCTTTCAAACTTAATCCTCTACCAGCAGTCATAATAGCATCCTTCATATCACCCTGCTGATTACCTGCAATAGAATAGTCATACTCAGTAACTCTTGTAGCATCATACCTTGAAGTTCTCCCTGCTGAAGAATTAACATACCTGCTCCATACATTACCAAGATTACCAGGTTGCCACTTACCCTTTGTTACCTTATGAGCACCTATGCTGTCCATAAAGACTCTGAATGCTGATGGTGTCTCTCCCTTATGAGTATCAGCAAACTCTAATAGTAGTGCCTTCAGGAGTAGTCATAACTTTTCCTGCTATTGTACCTTTATTCTTTCTATTATACTCTTTCCATCCTGCATAAGTCATTCTCATCTGACCATGACTATCTTTATAAAAGTACTTGGAGTATCTCTTCATACTCTCCTTATACCTCTTCTCATCCTTACTCAGCTCTCTACTACTATAGATATTCAAAGGATTGATAGCAAGATTATTCAGTTGGGCTTGTTTCTGCTCTGCTGCTTGTCTTGCAGCAGCTCTCTTTTCTGCTCTAATCTGCATAGCTTCCTGAGCAGCCATCTTAGCTCTCCAGTTATCAAAGAGTCTGATATTGAGTTTTCACCAACTGCACTCCATAGACCTTGTTTAGCATAGTCAATAGCTCTTGCAATAGTAGCTTGGTCTCCCCAGTTCCTAACACCACTTGAATTAATGGCATCTTCAACAATCCTTGTAAGCTGAGGAGCAGCATTAGGATTATCCTGTATAGCCTGTAATACTGCTTGAGAACTAAAGCCTTTCTGCATCATAGCCTCATAGTATGAGTTACCCAAGATGCTTCTCCACTTCCTTGGCTTCTCTTGCATTTCCTTAGCCAATGCAGATGCAGCACTTGCAGCCTGTGCAGTAATTAACTTACCTGAATATGCTTCATAAGCTAATTGAGGATTCCTTATATAATCATCAAGACTTGTAGTTGCAGCTCTTCTACTCAACATCAATGTTGGGTCTTGAAGGAGTGCTTGTTGCTGTTGCTCTGCTTGTTTCTGTCTTGTTGTATAGGCTTGCTCAATAGGGGTTATTTCCTTGCTATACCTTGCTCTCATATTGAGCATATCTCTTCTACTTGCAGCATTAAGTCCTTCTCTTGCTAACTGACCAGCTTGCTCTTCAAGGTCATTTGCATAGGTCTTATACATCTTGTAAGCATAAGGGTCAGTCTGTTCATTAGCCATTTCCTCCCATACACTTGCCTTAGTAGCAAGCTCTCCATACTGGTTCTCCAACTCTTGATGAGCCTGAGTAGCCATCAAGGTTGGAGCCAACATCTCTTGGTAAGAGAATGGCTTGAATTGTGAATTTATTACTAAACTATAATTAGCCATATTACTTCTTCTTAATAGTTAAATAACCACCCTTAGCTTTCTTTTTCTTCTTAGCTTTGTTGGCAGCATCCCTTACTTCTTTCTTCTCTGCTTCACTAAGAGTTTCATATCCATTCTTATATGTAATATTACCCTTGCTGTCAATAGAGTAGTATAATGCAGGATTACTCATAATCATATTTCTGCTATACTCTTCTCTACCAATATCTCCAAGAGAATTAAAGAAGTTAGTAAGGTTAGCACTCATACTTGCACCTCTTCTTGCATCAACAGCATCTCTTACTGCCATAGCCTGTGCAACACCACTTAGCCTTGAACTTCTTGCCTTTAATGCAGCCTCTTGATTTGCCATTGCAGCCTTGAGTCCCATCTCAGCATTGACTTGATTTGTACCTCTATTAAAGGTTTCAACAGCTTGTCTTTGTGCCAAGTTATATTCCTCAGCCTGCCTTGCAAGGTCCCCTAATCTACCTTGAGCATTATAGTCTACTGCAAGTAAGGCTGCATTCCTTGAAGGACTTGTAGTATTCATAATAGCCCTTCTTGTAGCACCTGCTTGTGCATTGAGTTTATTTAGATAGAAGTTCCTATCAAAAGGTCTATATTGTAAGTAGTTGCCTATTGGAGTATAACCTATTGGAGTGTAATTTCCTGACTGATTAGCTGCTTCAAGTATTGTATCTGCACTTGTATAATCTGGTCTACTAAATAAGTTCTGACCTAATCCTATTGCAGCACCTATTACAGGAGCATATCTCAGGTCTGTATCATCTAAATTACTAAGCAATCTTGATACAGCACTCTTTTTCTTCTCAGGGACTTTAATTGGGTTTTTATTATAGTCATCCAAAGAGATGCCTACATCATATCCTGCTCTCTTAGCAGCAGCCCTTGCCATATATTTAGGAGTTTCCACAAATTCTCCATCAGGAGTGATTCCTACTCCATATTTATAAATGTCATAAGTATTCTTATCAGGGTCTGTATAATTCATATCTATAAAAGGGCTATAACTGTAATTATCTTCTGTAGGTTCAAGGAAGAAATTTGCCCTTTTTAAATTATTACTCTTATTTCCCAAACCATCAAATAATGTACCCATCTTACCACCATGAGCATATTGTACTCCTTCTTGACCCTCTTGAGCCTGTTGTCTTACAGTCTCTTGGGCTTGTTGCAGTCTGGACATAGAACTTAGAAGTCCTCTCTTACTTATTGGGTCATTAGGTCTCTCCTTTGATTCATCACCTAACTTCTCTGCTATTGCAGCAAAAGAATGTCCATCATAAGACTTAGGGAGATTAAAACTCTCCAATAGACCACCATCAGCAAATAACCTATTACTGAATACATAGTCATTGAATATAACCTCACCTTGCTCTACAAGATTTGGATTTCCCTCAGCATCCATTCCCATAGGTACACCCTCCATTGGATTCTCCTCATGGGTTCCACCATTACCTACTATAATTTGTCCATTAGTAAAGTCAGCACCATGAGTATTTAAGTCTCCTCCAAAGCTATGCCATTTAGCAGCATTTCTTGCAAAGTTAGCCTTCTTCACCATAGCAGGAGAATAATTCTCTTTATTAGCTAATACCTGTGAAGCAAATGATTGCACAGACTTTCCATGCTTTTTAGCTGCTGCTGTGAAAGTTCCCCTCTTAGAGGGTTTGATATGTATTTTGCCTCCCTCAGCAAAGGTATTTAACTCTGGAGATTCAAATGAGTTAGGTAATGAGGTTAATCTTCCTTTATTTGCAGCATTGAGAGCTTTAATACCCAAGTTCTCCTTAGCTAATTCATAGCCTATTGCTCCACTTCCATAGCCTTCCCATATACCAAGAGGACCACCAAAGGCTGCAAAACTTGCCATAGCATTAAGGTCTGACTGAGTGTCTGCTGCCTCTGTTGCATTTTCAAATGCAGACAAGGCTCTCTCTCTTGCAATGCCCTGTTGTTTTTTAAGTGCTCTATACTTTTTCTTAGCTTTACTGCTAAATAGACCATCCTTACCAATATCTGACTTGGAAAAGTCTGCTCCAAAATCTTGATTAGCCCATTGGTCTTCTATAGAATCAGCACTGCTGTTATCTACCATAACAGTATTCATAGCCTTGTTGATTCCTTCAACCTCAGCAATCTTCTCCTTATTTAACTTGGAGCCAACATCTCTTGGTAAGACCTCCAATAATACCAGTACCAGCAGATATAATGCCTCCAAGTACAGGATTAACTGCACTTACTGCACCACCTATAGTGCCACCAATATTACTGATTGCACTACCTGCACCTGATTCAAGTCCTCCACTAATAGCACCACCTGCAATATTACCCACTGCACTACCTATGCCACTTGCTAAGCCTCCTTTCAGCATACCAGCAACATTGCCTCCACTGAAAGTGCCTTTCAAGTCAAAAGGCTTAGTTCCACCTAAAGCATTCTTGAAATCACCACCCCAATTATAGTAATGGGGGTTGTATGTAAATGGTCTATTAGACCTTCTCATAATTTTTCTTTTAGCCATATCATACTAATTTGTTTGCAAAGATAAACAAAATATTTGAATTACACAAGGATATTATCCAAAAAGTAAAGGGAAGATAAGTAATAAACTTACCTTCCCCCTAATTATTATTCAAAGTAGTGCACAATCATATCATGCAATACAGTCTTATTTACATTTTCTTCTTCCATAGACAGCTTAATATATAACCAAGGATTCCTCATTCTATCCCTACCTTTCTTAGTAGAACCAATAGCACTGGCTCTTGGTATATTAGCTCTCCAGATTCTAAACTTCTTCTTTAGGTCAGAAGGTCTTCCTAAGATGTTATTTAGAGTAGAAGTACCTTGTTGATATTCATTCCATACAGTTAAAGTATCAAATGTTGTATTGAGTAGATTATCATTCTTATCCCAACTATCTGACCTAAACTCAAGGTTATTGAATATCTTATCTACAGGCATATCTGGGTTAGCTATTACAGTAGTATAGAATGGTTGATATACTCCGAAGAACATATTATAGTCACCCTCATTATGTAGCCAAGGTCTGTATAGTGTACCTGTACCTTCAACATTAAAGGCAATTCCCCTGTCTTCAAGGTTAGTAAAATAAGGCATCTTCTCATAACTATAGAATGAGCTGAACTGACCTAATGGCTCAGAGAATGCTAAACACTCATCTTTACTAATGAAGAATACATCACCATTAACCTTGTCATAGTAAGTAACAAATCCATCAAAGTCTACTGGGTTCCATATATCTATACTATCAGAAGCTCTGTTAATCCAAGAGTGGAAACCTAATCTATCTGATAGATTATCCAATTGACCATTAAATAAGAATATACCTTTTGTGATGTCATCTATAAAGTAAATACCATTAGATGTTTCACACATAGACCATTTGTTAGTACATCCTATTCTATCAGAGATATATCTCTTACCATTAACCTTTCCACTGTTTGCAATTTCAATAGGAACCCCATCAGTAGAAGAAATCTGCATATTCTCATTATACAGGATTTGGCTAATACCTCTATCTTGGAAGGCAAATATATTGTTATTGAACCTTCTCAATGCCCTTACAGTGCCCTTGTCACCATCAAGGTCAAGGGTAGAAGCAAGAGTAATGTTAGTCCAAGTATCTACCAACTCTCCAGCAGTCTTAGTTTTAGTCCAAGTGATTGAATTATGGAAGTTATCCAAGTTCAATTTGTTTGGATTAATTGTCCTATAGTTGAAGAAGTTATTAGGCTGAGAATATACATCATTCATCAAGTTAAAGTTCTCAGGAGTAATTGAGAAGTTACTTGTTTGACCTCTGTTTCTATCGTACCTACCATCAATGTTCACTCTTGTTTCACACATGAATGATACAATATCAGTCACTGCATTCTGGTCTTCAAGAGTAAAAGGATAAGTCTTGATGTGGTCATATCTTTGGAAATAGGTATCACCTTCTTCCCACCTGATAGTAATACTACTCTTGACTCCATTATTAGTATCTATAAGAGAAATTGGGTCTCCACAAGGCAGCCATGTATTATTCTCAAAGGCTTCTTCTGTCTGACCACCAAACCTGTTCTGTACATTGTCATTATACAATTCTCCTAACCATAACCATCCATGCTGAATACTTGATACACTGGATATAGGACCTCTTGGAGCACCAGCAATAATAGTGTCTTGTGATACACTCTTGGTACTTCCTGACTTATCCCAATACATGTGCTGACCACTTGGAGCACCTGAGTTCTGTGCATTTACAGACCAAGTATCATTATAGTTACCATCCTTTAATATTAGGTAATATTCTTTTGAGCACCCGATGTAGTATTAGTTCTAAGGCTAACACAGCATGAAGGAAGTAGATTTTATACTTAATCCTAACAGGGTTCAGTACCTGTAATTTGGTCAGTAAATCTACTATCTAACCTGTGTATAGCCACTACTAAACAGGGTATGTGCATTTAGTCTCTGACACTTTGAACTCCAGTAGTCATAATAGGATAGCCATTCCTTTTTATCACCAATTCTTGAGATAGTAAGAAGCTTATCTACATTGCCATAGTAGTTAATATCTGTAAGACCTGAGTTCTCTTGTGCAGGTAATCTAACAAGTGATACCTCATTAGAGTCAAATACTACAACTCCTGATATACCAGTTCTTGTATTACTACCACTTGCATAAGCATTCCATATATTACCTGAATCCAAGTAGACTGACTTATATGAATATCTCATATTAGACATTTTCTTCTTGTCAAGCATAGCAGACCTATAGCCATCAGTAGCATACTTGGTGTTATTCAGTGAACCATTCCTATGCCAAGGGTATACAACAAATCCTGTGGTAAGATGCTTGGTATTACCAGTATCTTTCTTATAAGCAGTTAATTCATCAAACCAAAAGGCACCAGAGATTAATCCTCTCCATCCAAAATGAGAATCACCAAGATGTACTCCAATCCCATCATAACTAAAATCATTTTCTGCACCAATAGGTTCCTTGTAGAATCCAGCAGGCAACTCTGAACTATCATAGAAGTTATTAACAGGAGTGGAAGTCTGAATATCAATATCTGAGGCAAATGCAGTTAGAGGAACCATACCTACTATCCTTAACTTCAATCCTGATGTATCAATACTTCTTACTTCATTATCAAACTCTATGTCAGGAGAGTGGAAAGTAAGTATTGATTGGTCAATGTAGTAATTCTCTGCATTGTTGTATACCCAACTTGCAACATCTGAATCAGTTGCAGTATCATCAACATAGGGACCAGAAGGTGGATTCCAAATACATTGAATTTCTGCATTTCTATTACTATTGCCTGGGATAGGTCTATTATGTCTAAACTCAGCCCAAGCTCCCTTATTAACTATGTCAATATTGTATTGTTTCTCTTCTAAAGTAACTATAGTCCTATTATTGGACATAATACCTGCCCTTGAATATGCAGATGGATTTCCTAAGAATTGTCCTAATCCTACCCAGTCTCCACCCCAAGCACCTTCATTATTTTGATGATAATGGAAGGCTTTATATTCATCAAATGGTGCATTAGGTCTCGTAAACCAAGATGACTGTGCAAATGGTGAATTACCAAATCTATCAGATATATTATACACAGTAGGACATAATATACCCTGACATACAGCCTCTCTATCATTAATAGTAGGATATACTACAACAGGTCTTATCCTAACATACCCATTATCAAGGAGTCTATTAATAATAGTACTATCATTCAATGTGAACTCTGCTACAGGCAGACCAATGTTATTAGAACTATAGAAAGTGGTATCTATGTGTACAGTATTTCTAACATCATTAATCCATATAGGCTCAGACCATTTACCTGTATAGTGTTGTGCTTGAACACCAAATCTATAGTATTCAAGGTACTTAAAGGTCTTGAACTGATAGGAGTTCATTTTAAGCTGGTTACTGTAAGGATAGTAGCCCTTAGCTTCTGGAGAACTTATACTTTTATTATAGGTAGAGAAGGTAATGCTCTTACCTTTGAAGTAACTTCTAATAGTAGAGTCAAGAGTTTTTCTCTTTGTCTCAATATCTCCAAGGAACAAAGTATTATCTTTCTGAGCCATTGTACCAAATACTACTTCCTCACCTCCAATATATAATAGCTCAGTAGGGTCTACTGAATCTCCTGATAAACCACTGTCAGTATAAGTAACTTTGGCTATGCTAAGAACACCAGTCATATTACCACTATTAGCCAATTGCATACTTGCCCTATTACCATTGGTAATAGTAATAGTGAATGATGTGCCTGTACCCCAAGTCAAGTAGTCCCCACCAAAGCTTATACCCTGATATTCATTAGTATTAAATGTCCAAGACTTATGGTTTGAACCTGAGTAAGAGGGTTCATATTGGTCAAGTGTTTTTTCAGCACCACTGCCCCTCTTATGCATAGTCATCTTATTAGCTGGAAGATTAATCTCATAACTGCTAAGTTTGTAACTTGACCTTCCTGTAGGAGGAGCCAAGTCTACAACTCTTCTAACATCTGGAGTTGCATTTATGCTTGTTCTATGTATTGAGTAGATTCTAATATAATCAAATCTTCTATCAACATTAACAACTTCTATATTAAAGCTATTGCTTACCTTATCCTCAGGACTTGCACCTCTATTATTGTATGATATGTAATAAAGTGGAGAAGTATAGAAGATATTACTCTCCTGACCATACTTGTTAAAGTATGTAAAGGCATACTGTATAACTCCAGGAGCAAAACTACCATTAGCTACAATACTCCTTTCGATAGTGATTTCCTCATTCAGACTAAGTGTCCTCACAAAGTTGAATGAATCAGTATTCCATTTGCTTACTATATCAGATGCAGCAGCTATGTTAATCACTCTTGGCTGATTTAGACCATCAGTCCAATATACTTTTCTTATATCAGCATTTTCATAGAATGAAATAGTTTCTATAGGGTGTTTATAATTGAATCCTAAATTTCCTCTAAATAATCTCTTTCCAGTTAATACACCATTATTGAACCACAACTTATAAATTCTGTCATCTAACATAGAGTCTACATCTATGTTTAGCTTGTATGGACAATCTATAAATGTAATGTCCTTGACAGAACTTAGGTCAGGAGTAATGTCATTTGCAGTATCTTCCCCAGCAGTAAGGTTAGTAATGAGAACATCACAAGGGAATATGTCAGGTGCCTCAAATATATTAGGAGTTATATCTGCTAATCTGTAATCATCATCTCCAGCAGCAAAGATAATAAGCTCATTATTAACTAAAGCTTGCCCAATAGGAATACCTTTAATGTGGTCTCCTACACCTGCTATACCTGACTTCTTATTACCTTTCTCATTTATCAAACTAAGCAGAGTACTCTCATCAGTTGGCATCACCCTAACATTCTTATTTTCATAAGAATATTCAGAGTTAAATGCAGAAGCTGATAAGTCCCTCTGCATTCCTTTTGTTTTGAATTGTACAACTTTCTGCATAGTTATTGTAGTTTAATGTATTCCTTATTACCAAGAGATGAGAATCCATTATTGAACTCACTTGTCCTTTGTATAAGTGTGTTCCACATTCTTGATATACTTTCCATCTCAGATTGTGATGGGATGGTAAATTCACTCTGCAATTGACCAGCCAGCCAAGCATATTGTTGCTGAGTATTCTGCAATACAGCAGGTGTAATTTTACCCATATCAAATAGAATGGTAAATGCCTCTCTCTTTATATATGCCTCAAGTGCCTTCAGGAATACAGGATTATCAATAAGTAGTGGAAATCCATCCTTGTCTACTGGGATTGCCTTATAGGACACTGATACATCTCCTGTCTTAAAGGATACATATAGTACTTGTCCTTGTGTTTTGAAGGACAATTCTTGTGGTATCTTATAACCAGCACTTCTGTCATAGTGCTCTCTTGGCATGAAATTATCAGTCATACTTCTAAGGCATACACCAGTCTTACATTCCTTAATCTGATTGATAGATATTAGGTCACATGGCAATTTAGCTCTAAAGTCCTCTATATGAAGTACTTCCTCCTTATCTTGATATAACTTTGGCATACCAAATATACCAATAAAGTCAATGGTATATTGTACAGCCTGCTCAAGAGTTACATCTTGAAGAAGAGGATGTCTTAGTACCCTACTCAGAGCTTCTCTTATATTTATGTAGTTATATTCTTTTACCATAATTATATCTTGAAAGCATCTATCTTTCCTTCTTTTATTCTTTGTTTTAATCTCTTTTTCAGTTCTCTATTGACATTAAATTCATAGAAGACCTGATTATTATAGTCTGCTAATTGCTTATTATAGTAGACCTTAAAGATTTCTTTTTCCTCCACTTTAACAAGTGTTTTTTCCTTATAGGCTTCCTCATCTTCATACCATAATTTAAGAGTTTTATCCCAGTCTATAGGTAGATTAGTCTTGACTTTTTCTCCATCAAGACTAACTCTCACATCATATTTCCTTAGCTCTATTCTACCCATTCTATGTGGTAACTTAATATCATTACCATGAAGGAAACTATCAGCTAAGTAATCATTGACTTTCCTTATAATGCTATAGAACTCATGTTCTGTAAGACATCTTCCTATATTAAGCCAACTATTCTTTCTTATCCACTTATAGGCATCATATACACCATAGGAACCTCTAACCCTGTGAACCCTTGGCTCATTTACCTTTTTAATGGATTTTAGGAAATCAACCAATCCTTTATCTTTCTCTTCTTGACAAGACTCCATAACTCACTATTTAGATGCTACTTCTGACAATTCATCCTTTGCATCATTGGATTCATCTTTAGGTCTGTACTCAGCACCTAATAACTCCTTGACTACAAGTTCAATCATAGGGGGTATAAGAGCATCCTCAATAGGGAAAGTCTTATCTAATACATCACATACTGTATCACCACTCTCATCAGGACATTGCAACTCTGATGCAGCCTGTGGGTCTTCAAATATACCTGTCATTCTTGCTTTTTCAAGATACAAGTACTGCGGATTGAAAGACTTAAAATACAGGTAATTATCTGGACCAATGGAAGCATAAATGATATTTTTCAGATACTTGTTATACCCTACATATCTCATTCTTTCCCTGCTTACATAGGTAATCTCTCCTTGATAGTAATCAACTGGATACACCATAGGATTGCCTATCTTCATTAGGAAAGGAATCTTTTCCTTGCTTCTTAGATAAGAACCACCTTCACAAGGCTCACCTGATATAGCAGGTACCTCAATTAAATCCAAGCATATAGTCTGATAGTTACTCTCAGGTATCTGCTTCTTTACATCTGAGTATCTCTGTTTCAATAGAAAATGTCCCTATACTTACCAAGTAGAAACATTACATGCTCCTCTGTGTACAAGGCATCATCTGAGTACAGTTTCAACTCATCAAGTACCATGTAGGTTAATTCTTTATATGTACTCATAATTTTATTTATTAGCTATAACTAAAAATCCCTGCAAATATAAGCATAATTCCTTATATCTGCAAGGACTTTACTATTTTTATGTCAGAAGTATTAATGTAATAATTATACTGACTTGCCTGTACAAGAGATTGAAGTGCTTGCTATATACTCTGGATAAGGTATTAAACAGGTAGAACCATACAGGCAATATAAGGCATTGTCTATGATTCTATACTCTTCTTCTGTTATAAAGGACTTACAATCACTCTCAAGTAAATCATATATGAATATCAGCACTAATAACTTATCTACTTCTGAATAACTCATATATCCTAACTTTGATAGGACATTGAAATATCTTGTAAGTGATTCATTAAGTACCTTGTCCATAGCATCCACAATTAGAAGTTATCACTGAATCCTTCATTCCCATAAAGAATTTCTTCCAATACTTTATAGCCTCAGTATAATGACCTGTCTTTATAGCAAGTTCAAATGCCTTGTATTGAAGTATGTAGTTAATAAAATTCTTAGGAATAGAGCAAGTATCTCCCAATTCTTTGATGTAACTAAAGGCATGTTGGTACAGAGGATAAAGGTTAGATACAGCTCCTAATGTAGTAATGTTATCCATCCCACAAGGAGTATTTGCAGCAGGAGTGCCCTTAGTCCTAATATACACAAAGAAAAGATTGTCATTAAGAGCTGGTAATAGGTCTCCTGTTCCTAGTTCTAATCTGACTGACTTAGTATTTCCTCCTATAACTTCTGTATATACAACTTTACTACTTGGACCAGACTCAACAAAGGTATCTTGAGTATCTATCTGTACAGTATCAAGATATACATTTGTATAATACTCTAAGTCCTTGACAGATACATCTATAATCAGCTTCTGCCCATCAGGGGTTATTCTTAACTCTTGAAATGTTACCATAATCAAATGCTTACATAAAAAGAAAGGGAGACTTAATAGCCTCCCTTATTAGTTTATTTTATCCTGCTGCTTCACTAAGAGTAGCTATAGACAAGCCTGTAGCAGTATTAATTGCCTTAATAATGTCATTAGCAAGTTTATTGCTAACTTGATTATTTGCTCCTACCTTTGGTACTACAAGAGTAATTGTCTTTTCAGACTTTTGAACTGACTCATTGCTATCTACATAAGCATAATGTATATCAATCACATTATACTTAACAGTTGGGTCTACAAGGTAAGTAGTAGGAATATTGTTAGGGAATCCAACTCCTCTATACATGTCACCTCTCTCACCCATGCAGAAGTACTCAAGGTCTGCAATCTTCTTACCATTAGCAATGGTACCAGCAGGCTCAGTATCTTCTACCTTACCCCAAATTCTCTCATCACCATTTACAGTAATTGGAACAGGCTGTACTTCAAAATATACAGGAGTTTGCTCCATGATACCAAGTCTCCAAGGCTGTTCAACCTCATCAATAACAAGAGCTTTATAAGTCTCAGTTAGAGAACTTTCCTTTGTAGTAGCATCTACAGAAACTGCCCCATCATCAGAATTTGTCAAGACAAACTTAACAAGGGGAACTATCTCTCTACTAAAGTTCTTAGCCAGTGATAGAGCCAACTTCTTATAGAAGTCTGAAGCTGTCATACCTGCATAAGCATGTACCATACCATACTTGAAGTACTGGTCCTCATCAGACATACCTACATACTGCTTAAATACAATTCTTAGGATATAATCCTGTCCAGCTACAGGAGTACCTGCATTTACCTCACTATCAAGAGTTACTGTAACTGCCTTCAACTCATGTGCCATATCATCAGCATCAGTAGCCTTAGCATAAAGGATATTCTTGATGTCAATTAGGTCACTTCTCATCAAGTTGTCAGCACCCTTGTATCCAAAATACAGGTGATTCTTTGCAGTATCATTCTTTACTGCAATAGAGCCAGCAGCATCTGATGCAAGTACATTAGGAGTCTTCAGTGCCTTTGCCACATAAAGCTGTCTTACTTGATTTGTACTAAATGTTGCCATTTTAATTTAATATTAAATTATACAATAGTTTTATTCTTTTCCTGTATTTGGAACCCTACTTATGATGGCAAGTTTCACTGCTCTCTCAAGTATAGCTCTATGTATTACAGGGTTCAATTCACATTCTGTTTTTACACTTATGCCATTGATTGACAGGTTATCTGTCAAATCAGTTAATATAATGGGAGCAGGTCTTGAAAGGTATCTAACAAGATAACTCTCCACATTATACTTTGATACTATCTCCACTACCTTACCACTCAAATCAAGCCTTAAAGCTCTTCTCTCATTAGTACCTCTGAAAGGGTTTTTCCCTATTCTATGGTACTCATCTTGAGTAATTGGTATTACGGAGATGTCTTCACCACTCATACATCCTAATCCATCATCCTTCAAATTAACTGATTCATAAGTTATGAACCACAAGTCATCAGGTAATTCAAAGAATACAGAGGATTTGGACAGTCCTGTATATCCTACTTTCTTATCAGTAGTTGTGTAAGTCTTTATTAGGTCACTCAAGTATCTTCTGATTTCCTCAGTCCTCTCAAATGAGTCTCCAAATGGATTCTTACCATTATACATGCCTATCACTATCTCTTCTTGAGCATTAGTGAGAAATACAGATTTCTCATATTCATCAAGTTCAACAGTGCTTGGTGTCTTTCCAAATGCCTCTATGGTAGAATAGCTATTCAGTAAGGTGTCAAACTCATTAGAAAATTCTTCAGTTGTCATTATTCACTTCTTTGACCAAGTTCTACACTACTCTTCAAGTCTCCTGTATAAGCAGACTTTGCAAGTTCTACTGCTCTTTGAAGAATCTCTGGATGAAGAATAGGGTCTAATTCACATTCTGTTATGGTAGTTCTACCATCAATAGAGACATTAGAATATTCATCTGACAGATTAGCAAGGATGATAGGCTTAGGTCTTCTCACATATCTTATCTTGTAGTCAGTTAAAGTACTATTGTACTTGATAACAACTTCAGAGATAAAATCAACCCCACCAGTAGATTGGAACAATCTCCAACCCTGATTCTTCAAGGGCTGCTTATAGGGCTTAGACATTAACCTTGCATATTCTTCATAATTCATAGGAATTATACTAATCAATCTCTTAACTCCATCTACAGTATTAATACCAGTCTCATTAAGCATGATGAGAATATCACTTGGCATTCTATAGAGTTCACTTCTATCATCAAATTTAACATAGCTTGTTGGAGCTGTGTATAAAGAAGGTTTAGCAGCAGTAATGAGAGTAGAGAAATCTATCTGTCTCTTAGCATTCTCATCAAATCCCTGTCCATACTTATTACCCTTAGGATTGAAGTAATTCTTCAATATCTCCAACTGAGCCTTAGTTAGGAAGACAGACTTCTCATACTCATCAAGACCTGGAGCCTGATTGCTCATTATATTGTTATACAGAACATCAAACTCATTAGAAAATTCTTCAGTTGTCATACTCTTTTTCTTTTCTACTTCAGCTTAGCTTCCAAAGCAAACTTAACTTCTTGATGCTTAGGAGAGTTTAAGTATTTAGCTGCTACATTCAATGTAGGCTCTTCATTAGCCTCACAAAGTGGAGTATTATCCTTTCTCAAATATAGGTAATTACCCCTGTTAGAAATCAGACCTGCCTCTATAGCTCTCTTAATAAGAACCTTTGTAGAAAGCATTGGGTCAGTAATAACCTTCAAGAATATCTTGCTATCAGCCTGTATTAAGCTATTAACCTTAGTCTGCAAGAACTCAAGTTTAGCAGTCTGTGATGTAGGTCTACCATCAATAGTCTCAATAATAACTCTTAATGTATCAATATCATCCTCAATCTTACCAAACTCCTTATAGCACATCATTGTAGTGCTCATGTTATTCTTAGCAACCTTAGTCTCTTCACCCTCAGAAATGATAACAAACTGATAAGTAGCCTTAGGAGTATCTTGCAATGCTTGCAGTGAAGGAGCAATATAATCTTTGTTAGCTAATAGTATCTTATATCTGATATAATCCTCTGGGTCAGATAGATTGAAGTAGTTATCCTGCTTTGTCAATCTTACCTTATTGATACCATTCTCATTGGAATCATCCCAGAAATTATCTACCTTCTTATAGATACTTAGTGCATTATATTCAAGACCCATTATTTCCTCAAGAAATGCCTTTTCCTTGTCTGTAAGGACATTAACAAACATACCTGAAGATAATCTTGGTACTACAAATGTTCTAATTGCACCCTCTGCCATACCTCCTGACAATACATGCTTAGGGTTATTACCCCACATACCTGTCAGCTTAGGTACATGTCTTACAATAATTCTCTCATTTTTCAGACAACTAACTAAGGCATCATCAGATACCTCTACTTTCTTTTGTGTCTTCTTAGGGCTTTTTACAATAGCCTCTTCTTTTGGTACTTCCTGTAGTGGAGTTTCTGCATTGTCTATATCAAAGTCAGGTACAGTATAGTCCACCTTCTCTTCCATTTTCTTTTCTGCCATATCTTCTCCTTAACTTATTGAAATAAAATAAGGGAGTAGGAGCTTGTCCTACTCCCCTTTTATCATTAGCCCTGTAGAATTGCAGGGATTAGTGACATAGTTCTTGTTGGGTCAAGAACACAGATACCAAGAGTAGCCATTCTATGAATTACAGCAGAATCCTCATCAAATGACATATAAGGATTACCCTTTTGACCTGTGAATGGGTTTCTTAGACCCCATTGATAACCTCTATACTCATTGTCACCCTTAATCTTACACTTAAAGATATTAGGTTGGTCCATTGTACCAATGTACATAATATCATATCTGTAAGAGAATGCAACACCTCCATTTGGATGGAGTATCTTATTTCTTACTGGGTCATCATAGAATGGGTCTACATCAATCTTAACTCTAACACCATTAGGAGCCTTGTACTCAACAAATTGGAAACCAGCACTCAATGAGTTTTGGTGCAACTTAGATTGAGTCTTTTGAATAACACCAATAGAGCTGTTGTCAAGAACAAACTGTGTCCAACCTGATACTGTCTTTAGTACTTCCTTATGGAATTGGATAGCACCTCTTTCACCAGTCTTAATCAAGAAGTATCTGTCTCCAAAGTCTAACTTAGAAGCAGAAAGCTCATATAGAGCATCTTCAAGAAGCTTCAAGCTAAATGTGTTGTAATACATAGTATTAGCAACTTCCATTTGCTCAAATAGACCAGCACCTGTCTTAATAACATTACCAGACTTACCAAAGTTCATGTACTCACCATTGGCATTTCTGTTGCTTCTACCAAATGCAAGTGCATTATTCTTGTACTCAGAGAATTGCTGCTCTACTTCCCAGTCGTACAGTTGTGCATCCACATTGTAGCAACTGACTTAGTATATCTACCCTCAGTTTCCTTAACAATAGGAATACCTACAGCTAGCTTCTTATTCAACATAGAGCCTGGAACCTTGTGTTGGATTCTTACTACAGACCACTCATTTCTCATAGAAACAGGGCTTGTAAATCTTACATCACCAACCTTTCTTGAAAGTTCCTTCTCAACAAATGCAGCCTCAACTGAGAATCTCTCACCTGCAAGCAATCTTTCAGCAGGAACACCTGCTGTATTACCACCAGCAAGCTCTACCTTATACACTGCATTAGTACCCTCCATTTTTGGGTCTCCAAGTATTCTGAATTGATAGATTTCATTCAGATTACCTACAATGTACTCACCATCAGCAAACCAATCTTCAGGGAATACTAAATAGAAAGGAGCAGTGCCTACTCCAACCATACCACTGGCATCTGTAACAACAGTACCATTTTCATCTCTTGCCTCTACAAGAGGAATGTTTCTCCTTGAAGAACCAATAACATCCCAGTAGTACTCATTATCATCCTCAAACTCTTTTGTTGGGAATTGATTTAGGAATGTGTCAAGTGTCTTTCCTCTGTAATAAGCCAACAGTTGCACCATTAGGTTTGTAGCCTTCTGTGGAGCTAACTGAAAGATAGAACCAAGGTGGTTTTCCTTAGTAAGACCCTTCCAGTGTTGGAAGCCTACCATTTGAAACTTACCTAATTTTCCAGCCATTTTTACTTAAATTTATCAGTTATTTTACTCTATACTATAGGCTTAGACATCAAGATTCCACCCTCTTCCTATGAAAGATTCAGGGTCCTCATCAACTCCACTCACAAACTTTAGATTACCATCTGAGGTTCTTGCTGTGTTGTTGAGAGTATGTTCCAGCTCTCTAAGACCTTTCTTTACTTCTTTCTTTACTTTACCTTTCACCAAACCATCAAGGTTCTTAAAGCCATCAGTTAGTGTGAAAAGTAACCCAATGTTCTTTAGAAAGTCTGTCCTGTTATCCATCTCATACTTTTGGATAGCAGTAAAGTACTCTCCTGTCTCTGGGTCTTTATACACAGGCTTAGCTATATTATCATAAATCTTCTGTCTTGTAGATTTATCCACTGATAAATCCCCAAATACATCCTTGTCATTAAGGATTGATGATTTAAGCTTTTCAGCCTGTTCCTTTCTTTCTTTCTCTTCCTCTTCTGCTTCTGACTTAGCATCATTAACAAGCTCATCATACTTATCTCTGAAGAAGTCAATATTACTTTTCAAAGCCTCTTTTGCATCATCAATATCAGTACCAGCATTGAAAGACTTCTGTACTTCTCTTGTAGCTCTTTCCTTACTATAACCTCTATTGATAAAGTCTTGATAAATTAGGTCTTTTCTAAGTTTCTCTCCCTTATCACCTTCATCAGAGATATTCTCCTCCTCAATAGAATCAAGGAAGTTTATAGTATTCTCATACTTTTTAATCTCTGTAGGTTCAACTCCAGCATTCAAGGCTTCATCAATTCTTTTCTGTCTTTCATCAAGACCTGCCTTTATCTGTTGGTCAATCAAATCTCTAAAGTCTTCAGGGTCTTTAACCTTAGATAAGCCATCATCATCAAGGTCTGGGAAGATACCTTCCTCTTTCAAGGCTTTGGCAATGGAAGAGTAGAAGTTTTTGGGAGAAGTGCCATCCCCTTTAGGAGTGGTGTCTTCCTTTTCCTCTGTATTTTCTTTTCCACTACCTACGCTCTCTGGTGTATCAGTAAACAAGTTATCTACATCAACAACCTCAGTAGTTTCTTCTTTATCATTACTTGGCTCCTCCTCTTTTTTGGGAGGTTCCCCATTTGCAGGTGGGGTATCCTGTGTCTCATCATCTTCTACAAACAGATTCTCAATCTCCTCTGCTCCTAAGATGTTATCTAAGCTAAGTTCTTCTTCCATACTCTTCTACCTTTTTGTTCTTAAAACAGTGCAAAGGTACGTAAAGTTTTGCATATCTACAATATGGTAAATAAATTGCTTTTACTTGTATAAGTAAAATACTTGCAATATAGGCAAAAAGAAAGGGTAAGATTATCTCTTACCCTTATCTTATTAGTATTCTCCAAGATATTCTACTACCTTGTTTTCAGCTTTGCAATCTGCATCCTTAAACCAGAATACAATAGCAGATTCAACTATTTTCTGTTCTATACCATCACCAAACCAGTTCTTAAACAGTTCTGCATAGTCATGGTACTGAGAGTTGATTGCAACATATACATCAGCAACTGTAGCAGATGTAGGGAGTATTCCCCTATATCTCTCACAAATCTCCTTTGCCTTGTGCATATCAAACTTCTCACCACTGTACTTTCTGCCATTCTCAGTATGATACATATCAGCTACAAGATACTTAGCTTCAGATTCAGTAAAGTGTTCACTCTCTGAACCCCTCATTGAGTTTCTCATGTATCTCATCATCCTATCCATATCACCACTTCTCATGCCAGACTCATTGAATCTATCAGAGAATCTATCACTTCTTGAATCAAACATATCCATTGAACTCATCAGGTCTATTATGTCTCCTCATATAGAAGTCATCCATAGGCATGAAGTCTCCTTCATTACCATGTCTCATTGAACTTCTCCTATATTTACCCATAAAATCCTTGAATTTATCCATGAACTCATGCTCATTCATACCACCCATACCTTTCTTCTTTAGGTACTCATACATCATAAGTTCATCCATATTCTTAGTCTTTAGTGATTAACATTTCCTTGAAAGTCTCTAAATCTGTCATATTCAATACCAGTCTTTTATTAGTTAATGGAAGATTGAATTTAATCTCTCCTCCACCAATCTCTATGTCTCCAACAAATGAGGTCTTGAAGGTGAATGGATTGGTAGTCATTAGATTCTCCATCATTTCAGCAAGGATATTCTCAATGTCTATATTACCATCCTTGTCAGCTATAAGGTCTAAAGCCTTGCTTACCTTACTAAAGTTCTTATCCAATGCTCTTGTAATAAGAGGTTTCATAAAACCAATCATAGGATTAGTCTTAGCCATAGATTCCAACTGAAGTGAGATATAAGACTTCAGATTATCAGTCAATTGCATAATAGTCACCATAATTACATACTTGCTTTAATAAATTCTTCATAAGTCACTTCAGGATGTGTCTTACTGAACTCCCTGAACTTCCTAAACATTTCCATTTCCCTATTAGTCTCTTGAATAATCTTTCCTTTTAACTTCTTGACTATCTTCAATTGTCTTTGTAGCAGCTCTTTACCTTCTGGAGTAGCCTCAATTCTACCTTTAACAAGGTTAAGAATTTCTGCTTGAACCATATCCTGTATCTTAGTATAAGTATCTACATAGTCTTCATCTTGAAGCATTCTTGCCTTCTGTTCATCTGTCATAGGGCTTATTTCAGCATCTACCTCATCCCATATCATCCTTTGTGGTACAGGTTGTTGAACAGGTTGGGCAGGTTGGGCTTGTTGCCTTAGCTGCTTTGCAGCCTCAAGGTTTTGTTTATACTTCTCAATAAGCTGTAATTGCTCATCCAGACTATTACCTACCATACTATTACCCAGTAGTGGGTCCCCTCCTCCTAATATTACCTGATTTATTGGAATCATATCTATACATTTTTAAGATTAGTATTGAAAAGTAAGGGGAATTGCCCCCTTACTTTAGACAGTTGCAGTAGTACCACTAACTACTCTTGGACAACCACATTGGTTAGCACCAACATAGCCTGTGACTGTAGGAGTGTTAGGTAGACATACTTCACCATAGATAGCCTTGCAAGTCTTTCTGTCAGTATAGTTAATACCAGCAGTAAATGCCTTGTCAATCTCACATTGGATAAGCTTGTCTTGGTATGGTCTTACAGCAGCATTGATAGCTACTTGAGCCTTCAAGTCACTTAATTCCTTTCTGATGTTATCATCAGCATCTCTCTGAGACTTATACAGATTGAAAGCATCTTGATTTTGCTTTGCAGTCATTACATCAAAGCTGTCTCTTGTGCTCTTATATAGACCAAAGTCAGCATCAATCTGACCCTTCCATACATTAAATAGTTCACTATTCAATGTCTGTCTATCAGCAAATCTTTGTGATTGCTGAATAAGTGCCCAGTCATAAAGACCCTTTTGCAGAGCAAGGGTATCCTCACAGCTCTTTTCCCATGCTTGGAAAGCAGAAGGAGAAGTTACGCCATTAGCTGCTCCAAGACCAGTCTCAAGACCATTGATATTAATGTTTGAGCCTCCCATACCTGAACCTGCAAGACCCAATAGACCACTACTTCTTCTATTACCAAATAGTGCCCAAGCACCAAGTGCAGTACCTATGATACCAAGAGTAAGACCTGCATTAGCCTTACCATTGACATCTCTTCTACCATCACCATAATAGCCATCAGTAGGAACTTCCTTTACCTTTTCTACTTGCTTCTCAATTATTTCCATAGTAGCAATTTTTGAAATTAGTTATTGTTTTATCTCTCTTATTGTAAGCTTACAGGTGCAAAGGTAAGTAATATTTCTCAGGATACCTATCAATGCTAAAGCCCCATATATCATATTGATATACAGGGCTTTAACTTAGTAATATGTTGCTAAAAAGAATAAAAAAAAAGACAGCCTTATCTGGCTGCTCTATCATGCTTGTAGAATACACTTGTTATCTTGTCATATATGTAGGTTATAAGGTAAGCATCTACCTCATCATTATCTTCTTGAGGAGTATAGCCTATATATCTCCATATAGAGTTCTTTATGTGCTCAGCTTCATGGATAATGCTACTTCCCCTCTTAGAATTGATAGCCACAAGAGATGCTCCATATTGATTTATGGTTATAGCTTTGCCTTCCTGCTCCATTTCTTCTTTGGGCAAGAATCTTCCTAACTCCTCCCACTTGTCAAATATGACTACAGTTAGTTTGTAATCAAATATAGGTATTATCATCTTCTTTTGAGTTATCATATTTTCTCCTCCTAAGTATTATATTATAAGTTCTCAATAGGCATATTACTAAGCAAGAGATTGCTTCTTGCTGTGCAAGAGATTGCTATTTCTACACTTCTTGACAAACTCATCTAACTCTTTCTTAGACCAACTTAATTCTTTGAAGCCTATCTCATGCTTACCTCTTGGTAATTTTCCTTCTCTGACGTAGTTATCAAAAGTTGCTCTACTGACATTCAAATATTAACAAGCTGCATACTTGCTTAATCTTTTCTCCTTGTCAGTAAACCTCTTCAAACTATCTACTATTTCAAGGGCTTCTCCCTCAGATATATTTGAATTACCTGCATCAATATCATCTACTATCTTTAATAGTAGGCTTCTTATGACTTTTAACATATAAATACAATATTACAAACAGGAATAATCCTGTTATAGTTCCATGAATCATCAACAGCTCTAAGTCCTCAATTGGAATACCTACATAGTAATCAATTATGTTTATTATATCAGTTACCAAGATATAATGTAAGAACATCTTGTGATATAAACAAAACCTAAATACTGTTGCAGATAAATACATAAATATCCAAGGCAATATAGACATTCCTGCCAGATTGCTCAATACAGGAATGTCTATATAAAAGTAGGATAAAGCTGTGTTTAGTACATATACTAATGATATTAACATAGGTATGTATTTAAGCATTAGTATAAGTAACTTGCACATACTCTTATTTAAGTTTTCCTCCACAGCCATACCTTGTTCTCTTAATACCAGCCTTTGGTGACATTGGCTTTGGTCTTCTCTTTCCTCTTGCCATAATTTTACACTTTTAGTTATTTACCTTTTCCTTTACAACCACATTTCTTTACCATAATTATAAGATTTTAATGGTTATTTTTTCACCTTTATCATGCTTGTCTTTAAGGAGTTTGTATAACTCTTTGAAGGTTTCTCTGCTGTTTATTACTTGACCCTTAACTTTATTGACACCTACTAATAGGCATCCTGCTGAGTCTTTGTCAGTATTACCAGCATGAATAAGTATGCCTTCAAATCCCTTTACATTAAGTAGTCTTGGCACTTTACCATTACATACTTGCTTATAGAAACTATTAGTGTAGTACTTAGGAGAAATTACATCCAAGGTAATATCATAAGTACCTCTTGGTATAGCTGTAATTGAGGGCTTCTTCAGCTCCCTAATCTTAGCTATGCTCATAGAACTGTCAAGTCCTCTATCAGCATCTTCAAGCACATTGCAGAACCACTCCCCATCAATAGTAAGATTACTTATGGTGTAGCTCTGCTTCTTCCATTTTCTGTCCACTACTAATTCCATGCTCATTAAAAAGATTTAAGTCTCTCTTTCTCAGTTGGCAGGTAAGGTCAGTACATATGGAACTCATAAGGTTAAACATTTGTTTCCTAAGTTCCTCCACTTCCTGCTCCAATTCTGTATTTCTTTTTAGCACCTCTTCCAATCTCTCTCTATTATCAGTAGAGAGCTTCTCATAAAAGTCCAATGATTCTTTCATGTTACTTATGAGGTTACTATCAACTTCACTATCATACTTCTTTCTTGCAAAGAACCATGATGTCCAGCCACTGACTATTGTGGTAATAAGCCCTATACCTCCAGTGATTAGTATTCCTAAGTCAATCATAATTATTCTACAATTTCAATGAATCTTTGTTGTTTGTTCTCAATATAAGGGTTCTTCTCCACAACATTCACTTCTACTACTTTATGCTTCTTTTGAAATAATCTGAGTAACCAACATTTCTTTGGAGGATTTATAGTCTCTTTCTTATAATCCACCATTATATACTTCTCACTGACAAACTTAGGGTCTGTAGTGATTGTACTTGGATATTTAAGTCCAAGCTTCATTTGATACCACTTATCTCCTACAAGTGTATCTATGTCTAATGTAGGTTCTCTGAACAGAGTATCTTTAAATACTATTGTATCTTTCTTTGTAGCCTCAGATAAAAGGTATTGCATCTGCTTCAAATTACTATCCTTTATCTTTAACTCCTTTCTGACCTCATTCATCTTTTGCAAGATAGAGTCATTGTAGTAGTTAAGTTGCTCCACAGTGAACTTGAATACTCTATTCTCTTCTTTTAGGGAGGAGTTCTCAGCTATGAATGCCTTTTGATTGGACATTGATACTGATATTTCCTCTTTAAGGTCTTGGTTTCTGTTGTACAATGTATATGTACTTACAGCAAGCAAGCTTATTAAAATGACTATCCCAATTCTTATATATTTCTTCACCATAAGCATATACTTTAACAGGGTGCAAATATACATAAAATAAATCACTTACACAAGAGTATAAGTGATTTATTTATTAATAGAATTAGAAAAATATTATTGTTTTTTTTTCTAACTCTCCAAATTATTCTATAGTTTTATCATAAACACAGGCATCCAATTATATACGGGATACTCTTTTCCTTTAATTGTTATCATAGCGGATTGACTATCATGTATAAATCCTCCACCTTGGCAGCCCCTTCTTGCATACCATAGCTCATTGCCTTTTGGGTCTGCATTACAAGTAATCTTAATATTAGTACCATGAATGATTTCTACATTTTCGATAATATTAAGATTATTCCAGTTAGTTAGTTTAGGTGCTGTCCATCCTATAGTCCACTGATTACCATCTATAATATCTGTATCGGTTTTTTGCGTCCAATTAGAAGTCATAATCTCAAATCCAGCATTATCTACTGTTACAGGAGTTTGAACAGAACCTTGTTCATGCTTAGTATATACTTTATCCTGTGAATTGTTTTCTACATCTTTAGTATCAATAACCAAAGGAGGTATGGGAACTGCACATTGCAAATTTATTACCCATTTACTACCAGCTTGGAATACCGTTGTTTTAATCACATGAAGAAAATCTAAATTAGTATCATTGTCTACTGTAAGTCTTTTTGCAAATACTCCCATATTTGCTCCTGCATTTCTTGCTCCAAAAGATTCTACATGAGTAGAATCAGACTTAAATTTAAATGGGTACATTGGAGAAGTAAGATAAGTATCATTTCTGTTCTCTGCTAATTTAAGCTGTTGAAGCGCAATGTTTAGTCTTTTATTTTCTACACTAAAACACTCATAACCATTTGTTTGGTATAATAGAAATTGAGGTGGGTTTATTTGGTCTAGTAATTAGACAAAACATATTTTGATAATTCATTAAAGTAAGAATTAAGCATTGTATAGTAACTTTCTCCATAATCAAATACTCTATTGGTCAGCTTCTCCTTGTATCCATCCTATAACAGGTATTCCCACTGTTTTACCCTCAGAATGTATTTTATCCACTAAGGACTTTAATGTTGCTTTAGTTCCTGACATTTGACTATATATACTTTTAAGGGTTATACCTCCAACTCCAATATTTAATAATATATTAGAATATTCTCCTGCCTTATCTGAATTACTTTCGTGGAATAATTTCAAATACTCTATAACAAGTCCCCTTGCTGGCATTTCACAAACTTGATTTGGTATATACTGACTTACCTCTGATGATAACACAAAATTATTATCATTAACAATTTTGTTATTATCTGCTAAACTAAGTATTCCATGAATTCTGTAGTTCTTCTTGTATAGTAGTAATTACCAGTATTATCAATTGCGTGATTACCTACTGAAAGAGACTGCCCCATAGTCATAAGTATATTAACATCGTATAGTGTGTCTTTATTTTTACTTTCGTTATCTATAGTAACTAGTCCTTCAGAGGTTGTTGGGGATTTACACAATATTTTTATATATGGGATTCCATTAAACACCTCTTCTCTGTAGCAACATCTAAAATAAGCAGCGTCTTGTGGAATTATATGTTTCCCAGAAGCATCATATCCAACAATGAAAGACCCATCATTCTTATAAAAACCTATACAATAGCTATAGGGAGGATACCCTCCAAATGGTACCTCAATGTAACCATTTGTATTAGTAAGATGTATATTATCTGTATAAGCGAAGGCAGGGTCATTGTATATACCACCATCAGTGTGTTGTGAATCAAATGGTTTAGCAATATATTTACCTGAAGAAAATATATCTTTGTAAAAGACAGATTCATCCATTGAATCTGAATAAACTAATTCTCCTACTTTTCCAGCATTTCCATATCTATTACCTATTTGTAAGTATAATGAATGCACAATCAGCTGGTATATAATTATATTCATTGCTATGTCTTATTCCTCTTATAAAATTTTTATCTTTATCAAAAAAGGCTATCTCTGAAACTAAAGAAGATTGATTACTTGAATATATTAATTTAATTCTTGAAAAACCAATAACATTAATGTAATCTGTTCTATAATTTGCTGTATCTCCAGGTTCTTCCTTTATCTCTCCAATTAAATTAACATAACCTCTAAATGTGAATAAATTTGCATTAATGTCTAAAATATTTAATTTAGAGTATAAAGCATTTAATTCAGATTGTAATTGTAAATCTTTTTCTTCAATATTTTCTAAGTATTGTGCCAATGCGCTTATATACTTTCCATATACTGTAAGCATAGGAGATTGGACCTCACCAACTCTGTAACAAGAGATAACATAGGCTGCATCTTTAGGCATTGTATATACACCAGCAGTATCATACCCTTCTATAAATGTGTTATCTCTTCTATATACAGCCAAACAATATGAGTATGGAGAATACCCGCCAAAATTAATATGAAGTGTATCCCCTTGTTGTACAGGTATTTTATTTGATAATTTAAAATTAGGGTCATCATATACATTGCCTCTAACATGATTATCATTAAAAGGTTTAGCAATATATTTACCTTCTATGTTAAACGATACTGTATAATAGTTTTGAGTAATATTCTCAACATCTTGTACAGATTGTAAAATATCAGCGTTGGTAACAGTTAAATAACTAATACAAACATCAAGTCCTTGAGGAAAATTACTGTTAGCCTTTCTAGTAAAAATAACATATTTAACATTTTCTGGAGGAGTTATCTCAATATTTAAATCATTACTACTTGATATAAACTTCATTTCCGAATCAAAGAAAGCCACGGAAGATACTAATGAAGATACATTTCCTAAAACAGTATTTTTAATTTTTACATTTTTAGTAATTGGAATAAAATCTGTTCTCCAATTTGATAATTTACCAGTCTCTGTCTTTAAAACTCCATCTGTTGATACATAACCTTGTATTGTATAATCAGTAGGCTTTTATTCCTTTTATACTATCATTTAGTTCAATAAGTTTTTTATCTTGTTCTTCTTGAACTTTATCTATTTCTTCTTTAACATAATATTTACTCCATTTAGAACTATCACTCCAATCTGTTACAGATTCTCCTATAAATATATAATTATTCCAGCCACTTTCTGATAAAAATTTTCCTTGAAAACCTAAGACTCTATCACTTGAAGGAACTTTATTTATAGCTTGTTCTAAAGTTAGAACCTCTGCTATATGGTCAGCATTATAATTAGTAGATATGTTTACTACCCCTCTCCTATTAAGAATGTTATCAAGTCTTTCATTACTCTCATCATAAACAGCCTTAACAGAAGTAACAGGATATACATCAGTATTTTGAGTACCACCTACTAATTCATTTTCTAAAATCTTCTTTATTTTTCCCATATTGTTATTGAATTTCAATTATTATATCTGGAACCTCCTGTATGTATTGGAATTTCAATTCTCCTGATGATTCTATAGAGATAGGAGTCCATCCTTTGTCACCAAAGAAAAACAACATAAAAGTCCCATTTGATAATGGCTTTAGCCACCCCACATTATTTACAGGAGGTTCAGATATACTAAGTACTATGTCTTTTATAAACCTCATATATTATGATATTAGTATTCCTGCATTTCTTAACTGTCCTAATAATGTATTTAATACTCCTGCAACTTGTGGAGCTGTAGCATTATCTGGGTTAGTAATATCAACAATATTAATTCCTGCTTTAACTCCACCAATAGTTGTTTTTGTTGCAGCAGGCAAAGTATAAGAATTATCTGTCAAAGTAAACTCACTAATCTTACTTACTCCACCATCTACTGATATTGAATATTTTACTGCATGTCCCTCATCTGTTATAATAAGTGCATTACCCCCAGTAGAAGGTAACCAAGATGCAGTACCATATCCATAATTTATATCAGTAAAGAATGTATGGTCATTACTTTGTACAGTTCTTAACTTATTAAGATTAGCTGCTTTTATTTCTGTTGAATTGCCTATCTCCAATTCAACTACACCTTGCTCAGAGCCAAATACTGATAATTCCTTCTTTATCTGTCCTACCTCTTTATCCAGACTATCTACTTTTTCCTCAAGCTCCTGTCTATCTTCAGAAGTGTCATTTAGAGAAGTCCATCCCTTAGTCCCATATACCTTTAGCTCTCCATTATTAAGCCATAAGCTTTGAGTACTTGGTGCTTTAATATCTTCTACAATATCTCTAAATCTTCTCATTTATTTGATTTTTGAGTTGTTTTGTTTATCTGCTTTTCTTTAAGTTTTGCATCAGACCTTGCCTTGTCTTTATCAAACTCTAACCTTTCCCTATCAAGCTTAATTCTCTCATCAAATTGTCTTATTGATTCCATCAGCTTATCCTTAGCTTCTTGTGAATATTCAGGCTCTATTATGCCATCATCTTCACTATTCTTGCTATAGGCTTGCATCTGTGCAATAAGAATCTTTGTCTCATTATCTCTTTGGTTAAGGGCATCTTCCTGTTGCATCTTAGCCTGTTCCATTTGAGCCTTCTGTTCTATCTCTTGCTGCTTTACCTGCAACTGTTGTTGCTGTGCTTGGGCTTGTCTCTCTTGGATACTTCTTTCATCCTTTTCAACAAGTCTCTGCTTTTCAGCAAGTGAAGATGAACTGAATAGCTTCATAATAGTTGAGAATGATAGAGTCTGGTTCTGCAATGCTGCCTGAGCTAAAGTATCAAGTTTTGAGTTTAATTCTTGAACACCATTGCTATTATCCACTACAAGACCATAATCAGCTTCTGCAAATTCATCACCATCTATCTCCATAATTCTCATTGAATTATCAGACAAGGTATATTGGAACTTCTTGCTTCTGCCTCTCAATGCTATCTTAGCTGTTTCAAGCAGGCACTCTAATGCCCTCTTCTTGACATCCTCATGCACTACAAATAGCCACTCTGTAATATGAGAAGACTGCAACATGCTTCTCTCTACTCCACCTACTGTCTCTCTATTGCTTACCTGACCTTCTCTTTGCTTGGTAATACCAGCAACTTCTGCCATTTCCATCTTGATAAATTCAAGAAGATTAATGTATTGCTGTATCTGATTACCATCAGAAGCTGTAATTACACCAGTGGAAGCATTGTTTAATGCACCTGCAAGTTTACCTGTAGCTGCACCTACATTACCCTCATTGAAGCTGTCTTCTACTGCAAGACCCATTGTCTTTGCATAGTATAACCACTTCTCTACATCCCAATCTTTAGGCTTTTTGGCAAAGTCAAGTCTAACTAATGAACCCCAGTTTCTTGCTATCAGTTTATTCAATCTATCATGTATTGCATCATACAAGTAATTGTATGGCTTCATCATGTCTACTAAACTGAATGGTCTATTGTCATTAAGGTTGTAAATGGAGCCAACAATTCCAAAGTGGCATCTTGAAGGGTTACTTAGTCTATTGTACTGAACTACTCTTGGTCTCATATTGACATAAATGTCTGTACCAATCTTAGTTCCTTCCCATGCTTCATTAATGTAGAATACCTGTTCCTCTTCTCCAGCATCCTTATCTATTACATAAGTTTCTGGGTAGAAGTTAAATACTTCTTCACCTGTTTGAGGGTCATAACTTCTTACCTTCTTAATCTTTCTCCTTGACTTCCAATATACTCTAAGTACTCTCAAGTTTCCTGCAACATCATAAGGAAGAAGTGAGTTATTAACTCCATCATATCCTCCTAATGGGTCCCAAAAGAATCCCTCTGTACTTATTTCATCTCCTATCATGTTGTTATTGACAAAGCCATATCTTTCATCTATGTTATCCATAGAGTCTGTAGCAGCTTGACCTACATGGTCAGGCATCTTCTCTATGTACTCCATGTCTTTCTTTGTCAATACATCATAATAGGTATCAATGACTTTGCCTGGACTCCAATAATCTTCAAGGATTATCATATCTGCATCCTCAATCTTATTGCTATATCCTGACTTAAAGATTCTTACTTTGAGTGGATTTAATCTCTCAATAGTAGGCTCACCTCCTACAATATCACATTGATAAATCTCTTCACCAACTGCCATTGCATCCATGAAGCCTTGGTTGAACATTAGAGGGATATTTAATTCCTTTACATAATGATTTAATAAGGCATTTGCCCTTATTTCCCTCATATCCTGCCACTCATAACTGTAATAGTCATTTATCTTTTCAAGCTCCTGATTAGCCTCCTCCTCTGACTGAGAAGTATTAGATACCCACTCTTGCAGCTTCTGTAGTAATTCTTGCTTCTTGTTATTCTCTATCTCTGTAATAGCATTAGGGTTAGTAACTACTACTTTGAAGTCAAAGACTCTCTTACTTTCCTCACCTCTAAGCACATTCAACTTACTATTCATAATAGGATAGTGTTGAATCCTATCAGGTATGAAACCTGCCTGTAGCTTTTCAGGATTCAGTATCATCTCAAGGTCACTCATGTGGAGTTTACCATTGAGCAAGTCATAGTTAATTTTCTTATGTATTACAGATTTTCTAACTAAGCTATAATTGAAGAAGGTCTTACTGTCTGCCCAATCCAAGTGCTTCTTCCTCCAAGCTTTATTTTTCTTACTGAAGGGAAGTTGCTGTGGAGGCAAGTTTATCATTTCATATCCCATATACTTCAATTTAATTACTGTGCAAAGGTAAGTAAAATCCTTGACCTATGCAAGTATATAAGTAATTTATTAACCATTAGTCTTCATTTTTACTAAATTTACTGCCTGAACCTAAAGTCATAGTTTCTCTTGAAGAATGGGTCATTACCAGCATAACTATTATTAGCTCTATCTTGCTTCTCCTTACTAACATCCCCTTGGTATCTTATCATTCTATCTTCCCTTAGAAGCATCAGCATACCCATAGCAGATATTCTATCGAAGTTACCTTCAGAGTTGTAATTAATAAGCTCTTTTAGCAGTGCCCTGTTCCTTACAGTAAATAACCTTGGAACCATCACTTCTTTCTCTTCTCCATCAATAGTCTGCATAATAGGAACTGGAGCCAATAGCCAGCTTCTCAATCTACTCCTTGCATAAGCATTAATGGCAGGAGAGGCATTAGTACCTTTTGACTTGTTACCATAGCCATCCTTCATCATCTGCTTTTCCTTTAAGAAATCAAGAACATCTGTAAGGAGATAAAGACTATTTCTTGTCGAGAAGTGAGAGAATAAGCCTTTCTTATTATACTCATAATTCAACCTACCATTGTAGAATAGACAAAGTTTTCTACAAATCTCATAGTAATCATCAGCAAAAGATGGTCTTCCAGTGTATTCAGCCACTATCCTATCTGTCCACAGGTCTAATACAAATATAGAACCTAAAGACATAGTATTTGACTCATCATCATCATAAGGGTCAGCACCTAATATATACCTGTCATTATATGGCTTACCTGTATTCTTATCAATCTCAGGCATTTGGTATATCTCAATAGCACCCTCTATCTTATTATCCTTATGGGGGAAGTCCCTAATAGGTGTAGCAGAGGTAGGTTTGTACTCTACTTGACCATCTTTATTAAATACCAAATCACCTACATATACATCATCATACTCTGTAGGATTGGCATCTAATTGACCTACTCTTTCAGTTAAGTCAGCTACAGGGAACATATTTACACCTGTCTTAACAATAGCCTCAGCAGGAGTAATAGGAACCTCAGCAATGGTCTTAATGATAGTATTAGGGTCAGTAGAATTGTACTTTACTCTGTACCTATTCATAAGAATCTCAATAAGAGCCTTAATCACATCAGATACACCATTCTCATTATAGCATCCCTTTCTATTTACATAGCCAGGAAAGAAGAATACAAAGTAAGGTTTACCTTGGTTATACTTATCAAATACATTAGGTAAGGCATACATATTATAACCTTTTGGGTTATACATAATTTCTTGAGCACCAGCAAAGTCTGACTCATTATCACCAGCAGTACCTAACATATAGATTTGACCAAAGACAATATCACCTTCTTGTACTGAAGGTAACAATACATTATACAAGTCTACAAGTCTTGGGAATGTACCAAACTCCTCAATAAGAATCTTAGCAGCTCTCTTACCTCTCAACTTAGATTCATCATCCTTAGATGATACTCCAAGTACTGTATTTTGAGTACCTCTTTCAATATCAAGGTCTACATCCTTATATCCCATTATCCAAGTCATTTCCTGCAAAGAGTTCTTTAATCTCTTTCTTGGAAACTGGGTATTGGTTGCACAGAAATTAGCCATATCCACAAACTTATTAAGAACACCATCCTTAGTAAGGTACTCCTTCTGATAGGCAGTTACTATACCCTTTACCTTTTCGTGTGCTTCTTCATTTTCACCTACTACAAAGATGTGGTTAAGTATGGATGCAAGACTATATGACTTACCTTTACCTCTGGAAGCAAGCTCAGCCATGTGCTGACCTCCCTCAAAGTTATTGTACAAGCCACCATTTGATGCTTGGTCTAAGCAATGGAATCTCCAATAGATTCCTTCCCAACATTCAGGAAGTGCTTCTATTCTATCAGCTCTTTTAGACTTTCTCTTTTTACCATTCTTATCCTTATACTCTCTAATCTTAGAGAGCATCATAGGAGAATAGTTAAGGAACCAATACATATAGCCTGTAACCCATTCTCCATCACTTTCCCTCACATAACCATCCCAGATTCTTCTCCTTTCCTCTCTTACCCATTTGCCATACTCACTATTAGGATTGGCATTAGGTCTGAGGTTAGTAAATGTACCATACTTCTCATAATGTATAGCAGATGGTCTGAAATAGTCCATATCCTCCAATATATGAGGATTAGCCAAGTCCACAATGATTCTGCCTCTATCATCTCTTGGTCTATCCTTGGCATGTTCTCTTGTAGGACTTATCAATCTCTTGACAAACTCTACATTATTTATAATATCAAATAACTGGTCCTGAACCTCCTGAGGAAGGCTATTAACCAATTCCTCAGTCAGCTCAGTTTGATATTCATTCATTGGTATCTTCTGAAACTCCATTATATTCTCCCTTTATAACTGCTTCATAAAAATAAGAGCCAATCCAATTGAATATTGATGTACTCAACATAATATTCATCTTCCCTAATATACTCTCTTCTTGACCACCAGGAACCCTGGCAGTATATTGTATCCTCATTACTTCATAAGACTTGCCTCTCTTAGTAAACCAAAGAGTGTACTTATAAATCTTATAGACCTTAAATGAGGAATGAGGTATTATTTCCCTCTGTAATACAATATGTCCTACATTCTCAATTCCCCTTTCACCTCTCCTTATCTCAATATGTTTATTAAGACCTTCTATTATATCTTCTGCTTTCATAATTATAGTGCTAAATCATCCTCAAATATAGTCTTTTCTCCCTGTCCTCTCATTCTGCCTGACTCTCTCATTTCAGAGTTAAGTGCCTTTTCAGCCTCATTGAGGTCTTTCACAAGAGAAGGTATTTGCTTAATGAGGGCACCTGCTTCTTTCAAGTCCTTAATTTCAAGTTCATCAAACTCTTGGGCTTTTAATCTTTTCCTATACTTATCAACCATAAACCTCGTATCTTCAAGGAGTAAAGCTGAGATTGGCTTAAAGGACTTATAAAATTCCATTGCCTCTGTTACTATTCTATCTGGTTCCCATTTAGGAGGTAATCCCTCTCCCTCTTTAATAGCTTCCATTCTTTCCTTGTCATCTACAAGGTACTGATAGTCACTTCTTGGGTCACAAAAGAAGTATATAAAGCCAAGTTCCATAATAGCCTTATCCTTATTAACAGTCTTATCTCTTTGCCATATTTGTCTGAAAGGTTTAAGAGCAAAGGCTTCCTCAGATATTACTACTTTGTAACCTTCATATTTGAACAATTTTATCATAATCTAAGAAAAAAAAAAGAGTGTATCAAGATTAGTTTTCCTGATACACTCTTTTGAATTATACAATTAGTCTCTTCTTCTCTGGTTGAATGATTGGTGAAGGAGTTGGGTCAGGAACTTCCTCATACTCTTCAATAATGAAGTCAATATCCCTATCCTGTAGTAATAGGCACTGCTTTCCATCCATCTCAACAACATCAAAGTTGTAAGTTATGATAGGGTTATCAGTGATTACTCCATCCTTTAGAGAACCTTCTTTGTGCTTCTTTACACCAAATCTTGTAGGATTAACCCATACCAAGTCACCAACTTTAATGTCTCTAACAGAGCTACCCACTGCAAGTACTCTCTGATATTCCTTCAAGCTGCCTTCTCTCTTAGTCACATCAATAAGACCAGCTCCTACCATCATATCATGCTCATACTTATCCATTGTAGTGATAAGTGCAGTGAACATTGGCTTTATCTTCTTAACCTTCAACATACTCAATGACTTTTATACCATATTCCACAGCACAAGAGTGCTCAATCTTACAACCTCTATATTTGTCCCAGTCCTTAGCAAAATATGCAGCATCTGCCACAGATAATAGCTCAATTGATTTACCCAAGAACCATAGAGGTCTTGCATCTACTGGTGCATCTTTGAAGAAGCTATCAATTACTTCCACATCATCATTGAGTACTGCCTTAGCCTCTTCCACTGCTTTGGCTCTTTCTGCTTCTATTTCTTCATTTGTCTTACCCTTCATGGGCTGACTAATAAACAATTTCTTCATTTCTTCTCCCTTATCTGTTTTATAAACTTGAATCTCTTTTTCATACCTAACATCCTATCATAAGTGCAAGTCAATTTACCCAGTGATGGAATGTTGAAATTTGTTCTTAACTTAGCAAAATCCTCTTCATTAAGATTCTCCTTTAATGGCAAGGACTGTATTGATTGGTTAATAAATAACCAAAATGCCTTATATGTTTTATCTACCACTTCTTTAGGTAAATTCAACTCTTCAGAAACCTTACCAATTATATCAGGATAATTCATTTCAATTCAAAAAGTAACAATAGTTGGAAAGTGCCAGTCTCCTCATCAATGTTAGGAATAAACCTTGGATTAATCTTGCCATCAATGATAACCTTATTCTTCCTTAGCTTGCCCATAATTACTTGAAAGTGTGGGAGAGTGATATTACACTCTTCCCTTACTTTCTTCTTTGTATCTTCACTCATTGTAACCTTATCAAGTATCTCATTGTCCTTGATAACTTTACTGAGTTCATATCTCTGCTTAACAAAGGATGTAATTACATCAATCTCTCTATCAGTTAGCTTATGAAAAGGCTCTAAAAATTCAAACCAATATCTAAAGAATTTACCATTTAATGAAGTGGGGATTCTAACTATATTGTTAGCCTTCTTCATCTTGTAATTTACTCTTCAGTTTTAATATCTGGTGTTTCCTCTTCCTTGTTATCTTCCTCAGTCTCTTCAGGAACTGTCATAATTTCCTCAATCTCAGCAATACACTTTTCAAGGAAGTCCTGCTTGAACATATGTCCATTCTCTACTACCTTAAACAAGTAGTCAAGTCTCTTGAACATATTACCCATATTAGCAGCCTGTAACTTCATATACAACTGCTTAGCCTGCTCACTAAGTTGATGAGCTATGTTCTCTAACTGCTCATAAGACATCTTCTCAGGTCTCTCTGTTTCCTTTGTTGTTGGCTGCATCTCTACAACCTTTCCCTTTTGCTCTTCCATTTTACTTTATAATTAAATTGTTAATACTCTTCAAGGTATCTGTGTCCATATCTATTCTTGTAGAGGGTCTCCCATTCCTCTATTGAACATTCTCCTATATCAGTGGAGCCACACTCATCACAGTAATCTGAATCCTCCATTCCTGGAATGTTCCTAATATTCAATGATAGACAATGCTTGCAGTATAATACTGGCACTTCATTGTAATCATTAGGCTGATTTTCTGTGTTTAAGTTGCTCATAAATCATCTTCTTTCTGTCATTCAGACTATTCTTACCATGCTTAGCATTGTTAAAAGGTCTCTTAGGATAAATAAATCCATCAAGAGATATATGACTTCTTCTGATTGCTCTCCCTACAGACTTAAACCTGCTTACTGCTTCATAGGTTCTCAGGTGAAGAATACCTCTTTCATAGAAATCTCCTACAATATCTACTCTATTCTTCTTTATGTAATCCTTGAACTCCTCTTCACTCATCAAGGGTCTTTCTATTGTCTTCTGCTCTTCCATTTCCATAATGTTTTTATCTAAAGTAAATTAATACAAACTGACTATTTTCTTTAAGTAGAGAAACTATATCCCCTCTCTTAATTCCTTCCTCATTGGCTGACCTTACAATACCTCTGATTGTAGTATCAGTTAATGCAGTCATAACTTGATGAACCTCTGAACCATTGGTCTTTTTGGTTCTTGTCATCCTTGCCTTTTCTATCTCTTCCATATTACCTAAATTAGTTGCGGGGGAGAGACTCGAACTCTCAACCTCAAGGTTATGAGCCTTGTTAGCTACCATTGCTATCACCCCACGATGTATATTTGAGCAGATAGTGGGAATCGAACCCACACATTAACATTGGAAGTGTTACATACTAACCTTTATACTATACCTGCATTTGAGTAGATAATCAGACTTGAACTGACCCCTTGACATTGGCAATGTCATGTGCTAACCACTAACACCATACCTACATTATAGAGCCTCCTGAAGGATTTGAACCCTCTCTTCCTGTTTACAAGACAGGCTTGCTAAACCATTAACACTAAGGAGGCAAATGGTACTCCCACTGGGAGTTGAACCCAGACAACCATTGCTGATTGACAGATTTTAAGTCTGTTGTGTCTACCATTCCACCATGAGAGCATCTCTTGTCAATAAGGTCTTATATCACATAAGTGGAATAAGTAGTCATACTTATTGATATTCTGAATAAAGGTCTCACATTCAGATGTTATACCTTTATATATGGTCTCTTGAGGAATCTTATCATAGAATGCAATAGTAGCAGACTTAACTTCACTTATAAAGTCAAAAGCATTCAGTGCATCACTTGGAGTTCCTTTGATTACATTAGGTTGCATCTTGCCAAGTATTCCCATATATCCTTCTGCAAGCCCATCCTGATAATCTGACAATATATCAAGAAACTCATCAAGATATATATGGATATTCTTCTTAGGTGCTGCCCAATGCAGATTCTTACACTTAGTCTTCCAACCTTCAAGCTGATTTAAGAAGTTGATAAAGAACTGAGAACCAGATACTTCTGTACTTCTGCTTGATTCCATTGGAGTAAATAGGCTATCTTCTTCAAACATATTCTCTTATTTTGATGGTGCAAAGTTAAGCAAAATATTTCAATTAACCAAATATTTTCCCAATTATTTTCAAATTATTTTTAGTACCCTCTAAGAGACTCGAACTCTTACACTACTATTACTTCATGTCTGCTTCTAAGGCAGATGTGTCTACCAAATTCCACCAAGAGGGCATTAGTACTCCTGAAGAGAGTCGAACTCTTAATCTTTATTTCAAGCCCCGACTTTTGAGGTCAGTGTGTATTCCAATTCCACCACAGGAGTATATAGTGGGTACTCAAAGAATCGAACTTTGTTCTAAGGATTTTCAGTCCTCCGCAATGTAACCATACCTGCCCAGTACCCATAATGACTTATTTGTGTCTCTACCCACATCACTTTCCATAAGTCAAGGACAAAGATTTCTATTGAAGTGGGGCAGAAAGGAATCGAACCTTAAATAGCCTGAGGCAGTGGATTTACAGTCCACACTAATTCACCACATTAAAGCTACCCCATATAATATTTATTACTCACTCCAACATCAAAGGAACTATATTCCAACTGGAATAGTTCCTGTAGGTGTCCAAGCATAAGCCTTAGCAGCCTGTCTAAAGTATGCTTTAACACCCCTCTTAATTAATGAAATAACCTTTTTCATAACAATAAAAATTTGGAGTTAATAATATGTTATGTTCCCCCATAAGGACTCGAACCTTACTCTCAGGATTAAAAGTCCAGAGCATCCACCATCAATGCTTTGGGGGGAATATTTGCCAAGGTTGGGGTTGTGCTCCCACAAGGACTTGAACCTTGAGTCCCCTGTTTAAAAGACAGGTGCTTTAACCAATTCAGCTATAGGAGCATTATTTCTTTTCATACTTTTCAGACCATGCTTTAGTAATACCTGCTGATGCAAATACTCCAGCAACAGCACCTATATAAGCAGCAAGACCATTAAGGTCTGTCTGTATAGTATGGTTATAACATACTTCTATTATAAGAAGTACAGCAGGAACTAATAGTAGGATTAAACCTATTAAGGTAACTGCCACTAAGAAGAAGTTCTTTGAAGAAACTCCTGTATTATTCTTTATAAGTTTATCTACATAAACACATAGACTTGGAGGTGGGATTTGAACCCACGAATTCATCAGATTTGCAGTCTGTGCCCTTAGACCACTCAGGTACTCCAAGATAGTACTCACAAAGGGACTTGAACCCCTAACCTTGAATGTATAAGATTCCTGCTCTGACCAATTGAGCTATGTGAGTATTTAAGAAAGGCTTAGGACTTCTTTTGGTAAGTTTTACTGGCAGCTGCGCAGATTTTCCCTTTCCTTTCTTTGGGTGTCTGATGGGATTTGAACCCACACTACTTGGAGCCACAATCCAAGGCTCTGACCAATTAAGCTACAGACACAGTTCTGATGAGTGGACTCGAACCACTAGCTACTGCCTTATGAGAGCAGCTTTCTACCATTGAAATACATCAGAATATAGTTGGCATACAAGGAATTGAACCTTGATTACTACCTTATCAGAGTAGCTTCCTGACCATTAGAAGATATGCCAATATAGCAGATACTGAATGACTCGAACACTCATCTTCCAGATTTGGAGTCTGGGGGTTTTACCATTAAACTAAGTACCAATTTATAGTTGCAGGTAGTGGATTTGCACCACTGATTCCTCCACCATGCGTGGAGTGAGATAACTACTTCTCTAACCTGCTAAAACATCAAATCATTGATTACTTCTCCTTATTGCACTCAGAGAACTTTCAGAAATGATGGCATCAAGTATTGCAAGCTACTTGACTAAACTCCTTGCAAAAGTTTTTGCGGGGAAGATAGGACTCGAACCTACTCTCTTCTGATTAACAGTCAGTAGCTTGTACCATATAAGCTCCATCCCCATTATGTTGCTCCTATAGGAATTGAACCTATGACCTTTTCCTTGTAAGGGAACTATTCTAAACCACTGAACTAAGGAGCATTGATAGGGCAGTTTCTTTAACCTCTAACTGCCCAAAAGAGGGTTCAAGCAAAAGCTCAACATTATGAAAACATGAAAACATAGTGTGGAGAATGAGGGACTTGAACCCTGAACTCCTCCTTGCAAGGGAGGTGTGTTAGCCAATTACACCACAAACCCCGTTAGTATAGTAGACAGGACTCGAACCTGCATCCTCTGCATCCCAAATGCAGTGCCCCACCAATTAGGCTACTACTATATATTGCGGAGAGCATTGTACTCGAAACAAATACCTTATTAGGGTACTCACTATTTAGCAGATAGGACTATCACCTTGATAGTTTACTCTCCATACTTTTCTTCACCAATATGTCAAAGAACACCTATTATTGCGGAGAGATGAGGTCCCGACCCCCAAGCATTTTACTGCTCCCATTGTTTTCAAGACAAGTCCCAGTCCCACTGAGTTACCTCTCCATTGCCTACCTACCTCTGTAGGATAGGACTTCAGTAGATTAAAAGTGGATTAGCAGGATGTGGGAGAATTGAACTCCAATCTCCTGATTGACAGTCAGGCACATTAACCACTATGCTACACACCCTAAGTTGTAGAGCTATTGGGAATTGAACCCAAATTTCTGCCTTGAGAGGACAGTTACCTAACCATTAGTAGATAGCTCTATATTGTATTGGGTATGGGACTCGAACCCATAATCTCCACATTGAAAGTGTGGTGACTTAACCACTTCGTCTAACCCAACATTTAGTACCCCCTGAGGGAATCGAACCCCCATTAAAGGCTTAGAAGACCCTTGCATTATCCATTATACTAAGAGGGCATTTACCTTTACTATTGTTACCCCAATAAGACTCGAACTTATGTTACAGGAGTCAAAATCCCGTGTAATAACCAACTATACTATGGGGCAATAAAAAAAAAGAATGTTACTCTAAACAACTGGTTAAAGTAACATTCCTAATAATGGAAATTTCCTAAAACCAATCTCTCTTTCTCAATTGCTCTGCAAAGGTAAGCAAAATATTTGAAACCACCAAACTTTTTCCCAATTATTTTTAATTCAAGCATCATTTTCTTGTCTTGAAGGAGTAAAGTTAGGCTTTGGCTTTAGGTCTAATCTATATTCTTTAAGTAATTCCTACTAACTTGTTAGCCCAAGATTCAGTATAAAAACTGTAGTAGTTCCATTTAATTCCTATCTTACTACATAGATAATGCACTATGTTATGTAGTAATGATGGGATTCCTATCACTATCAAATATAGTGGACCTAATATATCAGATTGCTTACTGTGACCACATTCATGTTGGATAGACTCTTGTGATGACATAGGATTCACAAAGAGATAATCTCCTAATGACATAGCTGAAGGTAGAGTAATATTCACTATAATAGTATTACCATCTGCCTTACCTTCTCTATATGCAGCTTGGCACAATATGCCCTCTATACATAGAGCAAGCATATTCTGTGGAAACTGCCATAACCACTTAATAGAATCCTTAATGTAATTACTTATCTTCTTCATTCTTGTATATAGTAATATCCCTGAAGCTTTGTTATGGCTTCATAAGAGTTATTTCTAATCTCCTTTTAACTACTAACTTCATTAGACCAGTTCTTGATTATACCCCTATAGCATGATTCCCTGTGCATTTTCTCAGGTGGATATGCTCATGCAATCTAACTTATATAGTAGCAATTTTAGTAGTATTGGGGACAACCTCCTCTCTATGTAAGGTGAGAGTACTAACCCAACTTCTAACCCATTACTTTTTAACCTCATGGGTGAAAGGTTAATCCACCATTAACCTCTACTGGGATGCAAAGGTAAGCAAAAGTTTTGATATATGCAAGTATATAAATGAAAAATTTATAGGAAAAATAATTTTCTATTTTTTTTTACTGCCTTTTCCACACCTTTCCAACTAGTATAGGGTAGATTTTTGACCCCCCCCACCCC
>CYGL01000100.1_pt1 | contig 42319 bp, 61 predicted proteins | sample 485531 | NCBI WGS metagenome assembly CYGL01 (sample SAMEA3497897, study PRJEB9818) | human gut metagenome | reverse complement strand
GCGAGCTGAAATTGTCTGCCATATCATGTCTCCTTTGATGTGTTGATGCCGCTATCTGGCCAGCGCCGAGCGCATCCAGTCGTCCGTCTTCTTCGAAGTCGGATCCGTGCCCCCGGTCGGGTCGGCCCGCAGCAGCGGGTTGATGTGGTTGGAGTCCGTCTTCGACACGGCCTGCGCGTCGAGACGTCGCCGCGAGCTTCGCGGCCTTTTCCCTGACCTCCTGCGTCGTTTTCCGCCGGTCTTGTCCCCGTTCGCCCCTCCCGTGGCCGTTTCCTCGGCTCGCTGGGGTCTTCCGCGTTCGCGCGACGCTTTCCTCGCCGTCCGTCTTTCACCTCTTCAAGCCATGTCACGTTATGAATAAAACGTTGGAATATGGCCGTTATATTGTTTTTTAAGCGATGTCACGATATAGTGGATTGTGTGAACGGGACATGCGAATACTGTGGAAGCGCGATGGATGCGGCAGGACGCGGCAGGCCGCGCCGCTACTGCTCCGACCGCTGCCGCACCGCCGCCATGCGCGAGCGGCGGGCCGGGCGCAACGCGATACCGTACGAGATGACGCACGCCGACCGGTGGCTGCGCTGGAAGCGCGTCACACGCGGCGACGGCACCACCAAGCGGCCCATCACCATCGCGGGCCGTCCCGCGTCCGGCACCGACCCGGCCACATGGTGCGCATGGTGGGACGCGCTCGGCTCCACAGCGGGCGACGGACTCGGATTCGCACTCGGCGGCGGGTTCGCGTGCATCGACCTCGACCACTGCTACGACAGGCGCAACCACCTGACGGACTGGGCCAAAATGCTCCTCGCCCCCGTGGAAGGCAGAACCTACATCGAGACCAGCCCCTCCGGCGACGGGCTGCACATCTGGGGACGCTGCGCGCCCCGCGCCGGCGTCAGGGCGCGCGGGCTCGTCACCGCAGAGGCGTACAGCCGCGACCGCTACATGACCGTCACCGGCCGCCCATGGCACCACGCGCCGGCCACGCTCGCCGACCTCACGTTCCTGTTCGACGTGATCGAAAGACTCCGATAGACGGGAAGGAGACAATGGCATGCCCACGCCGAAACCCACCAAGCACCGCATGCCCACGGGCCTGACCCGCGACGGGCGCGGACAACGCCTATGGCGTGACCTGACCGCCAGATGGGAATTCACCGAAGCCGAATACCGCGACCTCGAAAACGCCTGCCACACCGCCGACCGCATCGTCAAGGAACGCCGCGCCATCGGCGACGACTACACCGTCGAAGGCAGCCAGGGCCAGATCGTCGCCCACCCGCTCCTCGCCCAGCTGCGCGCCGACGAAAACCACCTCTCCAACCTCCTCAACCGGCTCGACATGCCCGAACCCGAAGAACAGGCCGCCGCCGACACACCCGGAACGAGAAGCGCCCGGATGCGCGCCGTCGCCGACTCCCGCTGGAGCAAGGCGTTCGGCTGATGGCACGGCTGCGCAACGACAACGCGGCCGCACTGATCCCCGACAGGACACGCGAACTCGCCGAGATCGCCGACTGGTACCGCCGCGCGCTCGCCGACGAGCCGGCGCGCCGATGGAACACGGGCCCGACGCTCATCGGCCCCACGTGGAAGCGCGGGGCGGACGGCGGCTGGCTGCTGCCCGAGCACACGCTCGGATGGGATTTCCTCGCGTGGTGCGGCTACTGGCTGCGCGACTCCAAGGCGCGCACCCCATGGAAATGGACGCTCGAGCAGGCGCGCTTCTGGCTGTGGTTCTACGCGCTCGACGACGAGGGCCGACCGTTGCACGACAACGCGGTGCTCCAACGGCTCAAGGGGTGGGGCAAGGACCCGACTGGCCGACCGGCGGCGCGGTCGCCAGCTGCTTCGCGCCGCTCACCTTCGACCACTGGGATCCGCGCACCGGCGAGCCGGTGGGGCGTGAGGAGCCGAACGCGTGGGTGCAGGTGTAGCGCCGTCAGCCAGGAGCAGACCAAGAACACCATGAAGCTGCTGCCGGGCCTGATCCCCATGGAGACCAGACGCCACTACGGCATCCAGCTCGGCAAGCTCAACATGTACGCCCTGGGCGACAGCCGCCAGATCGAGGCCGTCACCAGCTCGCCGCTCGGCCCTGGAGGGCGGACGGCCCACGTTCCTGATCCGCAACGAGACCCAGAACTGGAACTCGTCGAACGGCGGACACGACATGGACGGCGTGCTCTCCGGCAACGCGGCGAAAAGCGCCGACGGCGTGAACGCGAAGATGCTCGACATCTGCAACGCCTACCGGGACGGCGAGGACAGCGTCGCGCAGAGGGTGCGCGAGGCGTGGGAGGGCACGCAGGGCGACCCCGACAGCCCCGACAAGGGGCTCAGGCCGAAATACATGGACTTCGGGCTGCTCTACGATTCCATCGAGGCCGCCCCGGACACCCCCATGACCGAGGAATCGATCCCCAAGGTCATCGCCGACGTGCGCGGCGACAGCGACTGGCTGTCCACGCGACGCATCCTCAAGGAGATCATCAACCCGAAGAACCCCGTCAGCGAATCCCGGCGCAAATGGTTCAACCAATGCCAGGCCCCCGAGGACGCGTACGTCACCAGCCAGGAATGGGACGCCAACGAACACCCCGAACTCGAACTCGGGGACGGCGAGGCCATCGTCATGTTCCTCGACTGCTCCCTGACCGACGACGCCACCGCGCTCGTCGCATGCCGCGTCGCCGACGGATTCGTCAAACCCCTCGGACTGTGGCAGCGGCCGCCCGGCAAACGCGGCGACGCATGGAAGGTGCCGCGCGAAGGCGTGGACGACACCGTACGCGAGGCCATGCGACGCTACCACGTCGTCGCCTTCTGGGGAGACCCCAGCCACGTGCTCGACGACGAAACCGGACTGCACTACTGGGATCCCCTGTTCGACGCATGGCACCGCGACTACGGGCGCAGGCTCAGACTCTGGGCGCGCCCCGAAGGCCGGGACCGGCACGCCGTCATGTTCGACATGGCCCGCCTCGACGTGCAGAAACGCTTCGTCGCCTACGTCGACCAGGCCTACACCGCCATAGCCGACAAGGACTTCCCCCACGACGGCGACGCGCGCCTGCGACGGCACATGCTCAACGCGCGCCGCCAACCCACCCGCGCCGGCATGAGCATCGCCAAGGAAGGCCGCGAATCCAAACGCAAGATCGACCTCGCGTTCTGCGCCATCGCCGCCCGCGGCATGCGCCGCGAATACCTCAACGCCAGAAAACAAGGAGGCGGACAGATATGGTGAACGCATACGAAAGCGAAACCCAAGCGCTCGCCGCCCTGACCGGCCAAGCGCTGCCGGCATGGAACGCGGAACTGCCCCGGCTGGACCGCATCGACCGCTGGTGGCGGTGGAACCCCAAGCCCATCCGGCTCAAGAAGGCCACGGCCGAACACCGCATGCTGCGCGACATGGGCCACACGCCATGGCTGCGCCTCGTGGTCACCACGCTCGCCCAGACCCTCTACCTGGAGGGCGTGGACGTGCCCGGCGACGACGACAACCACACCCGCGCACGCGAATTCTGGCAACCATGGGACCGCTCGCGCATGACCGCCCGGCAGATACCCCTGCACCAGGCCGCCATCGCCTACGGCACCGCCTACGAGACCGTACGCGCCGCCAACGGGCCCGACGGGATCCGCGCGCGCATCGAATGCTGGAGCCCGCGCGAGGCCATCGCCCTGTACGACGACCCCGCCCGCGACACATACCCCCAGCTGTTCATGCGACGCCGACGCCTCAACGAAACACGCGAAAGCCTCGAACTGTGGGACGCATACAACATCTGGACATGGATCCACGCCGACGGCGCGTGGACATTCGCCGACGCCACCCCGCACAACGCGACCGACCCGAACGGACAACCCGTCTGCCCAGCTATCCGCTTCACCAACCAGATCGACCTCGAAGGACGCACCCCCGGCGAGGTCGAACCCTACATCGCGCTCGCCAACCGCTTGAACAAGGACAACTACGACCGCATGCTCGCCCAGCACTACAACAGCTGGCGCGTGCGCACCGCCACCGGACTGGACATGACCGAACTGTCCGACGCGCAACGCGAGGACAGGAAGGCCAAACTCGCGCAGGAGGACATCCTCGCCGGCGGGCCGGACGTGAAGTTCGGCACCCTGCCGGAGACCTCGTTGGACAACCTCGTCAACGCGCGCCAGGCCGACGTGGAGGAACTCGCCGCCGTCAGCCAAACCCCCACCACCGCGTTCGGCAAGATGGTCAACGTCGGCGACGCGGGCATCGAGGAATCCCGCGCCGGCTTCTACGCGAAACGCAACGAGCGCCGCAAGTCGTTCGGCGTCGGCCACCTCGACGCGCTGCGCCTCGCCGCCGGCATCGAAGGCCGCACCGAAGACGCGGCCAACTTCGACCTGACCCCCTTGTGGGAGGACACCGACACGCGCACCGTCAGCCAGGCCGTCGACGCGCTCGGCAAGGCCAGCCAGATGCTCGGCGTGCCGCAGGAGGAGCTCTGGGACATGATCCCCGGCGTCACCAAGACACGAGCCGACTCATGGCGCGCATGGAAGGAGAACCATCCCGACGCGGACGCCCTGGCCGTTCAGGCGTACGCCAGCCAGCTCGCGCCGGCCACGACCGGAGGCGACGATGGCCTCGACCGGTAAAGGCGCGCTCCTGACCGACCAACACCGCCGACGCCAAATCAGCCTCGCCATCACCGCCGACAGCCAGGCGCGACGCGCCTGGGACGCCACCCTCGACCTCAACGACCTCACCGGCACGCAGCCGATCTGGAAACGCACCATGCTCAACCTCATACAGACATGGTGGCGCATCAGCGAACAGGCCGCGCTCGCATACCTGCCGCAATACCGCGAGGCGGAAACCGGCGAAGGCCCGGGCATCGAGATCGGCGTGCAGCAGTTCGACCGCCGGCGTGCCGGCGAAAAACTCGACTGGCTCGGATCCACGAACGTGAAATGGCACCTCGCCTCCGGAGACACCCCCGAGGACGCCTACCGCAAGGCACGCGAACTGTTCCTCGGCGTCTTCCACGAGGCCGTGCTCACCGGAGGCCGCTCCGCCATCGAACACTGGGCGCAACAGGACACGCGCGCCATCGGATGGCGGCGCGTGTCCGACGGCGACCCCTGCGCGTTCTGCGCAATGCTCGTCACGCGCGGCCCCGTCTACACCAACGCGAAGAAAGCCGGCCTGCGCGCCAGCGACGGCAAGAAATACCACCCCACTGCGGGTGCACCGTCGAGGTCGTCTACGGCGACTGGGAACCCACCCAGCAGGAACAGCAGTGGATCGACGAATACTACAAGGCCGCCGAAAGCCTGCCCGAACGAACCCCGCGCACCGCGCAGGACATCCTGCCGATCATGCGCCGCAACGGCGCGTTCAGGGACTCCCGATCGATACGCGGAACCAAAACGGCGCTCGCCGCCCGTCGGGCCGAACGGTACGACAGGAAGATCGCCGGGCTCCGAGACAAGACGCTGAACCACATCCTGCGAGGCGAAGGCGACGGCAGACGCGGCGGCCACCTGTACGGCACCGGAGTCGCCGGGAAAACCGAATTCCCGCGGCAATGGGACGAACGGCGAATCGCCACGGCCATCAACCGGACCATCGAAACACCCGACTGGCATATCGACGCTCCCGATCCTAGGGCGTTGCATCGATTCGGGAAAACCATAGATGGGGTCCAGATCGAAGTCAAGGCGTACCTGCAGGACGGCGAATACGTCATCGACCGCGCATATCCGGTCGGAGGCGAAGGCGTGACCAGAAACACCGAAAACGGTAGAATCGACGTGAAGGCAAGCCGGTCGAAGAAGTGGAGGCAACCATGAGCGCCGCATCGGAGCGCATGACGCGACTCTCCCTCGAATCACTGAAGGTCGTCGAAGGACTCAACCCGGACATCGAGGAAGACGCCATGGAGGAGATCGACTGCGGCGAATGGGACGGGGCAATCATGGATGCACTCGATTTGGCACACGACCGCAAGGACCTGTGGCCGAAGTTCCCCGAAGAGGTCAAAGCCATGACCAGAGACCCCGAATGGCCAGACCTCCACCGCTTCGCATACATGTTCGACCGGACGTAACGCGACACCGGTCAACCAAACCCAAGCCATCCGCACCACGGGTGGCTTTTTTCATGCCCAAACACCATTCGAGCAGATCGTGTCCGACTGCGAAAGCAAGCTCCAAAGGCCGAACAGTCGAATCAGGGAGATCATCCTGCACAAAGACGGGACTATAGAACGGCGTCTCAAAGGGTATAATAAGAGTTAGAAGGCCGGTGCCTTCCACCCTTTAAACCTTTTGGTCTGGTGGAAGGTTCCCGGCCTTTCGCCTTTCCGAATCATAATTCCCAAGCCACTGTGAAGTTCATGGTGGCTTTTCTTATGCCCGCAGGCCGGGCGGAAAGGAAACCATCATGGCAGACGACACCGAAGACCAGGTCAAGGAGCCCGATACCGACGCTGCCGGCAACGAGCCGAACCAGCCTACAGGCGATTCGGGCCAAAAGCCGCCATGGGAGCGCGACGGTGAGGAGTTCAGCCCGGAGAAGGCGTGGAATCTCATCCGCAACCTCAGGGCCGACAACGCCAAGCTCAAGGAAAGCGACGACGCGAAGGCCGTGAAGCTGCGCGAGATCGAGGACGCGAACCTCAGCGAGAAGGAGAAGGCGGACCGCGACCTCAAGGAGGCGCGGGAGCAGCTCGACGCGATCCGCACGCAGAAGGCATGGGCCGAGGCGATGGCAGAACACCAGTGCCTGACCAAGGAGGACTTCGACCTCATCGGCGCAGGCTCGCCGCAGGAGGTCAGGGAAAAGGCCGCGAAGCTCGCGGCGCGTCTCGACGCGCAGGCCGTGTCGAAGACGGACTCCAACCACATCAACCCGCTGCTGCGGGCCGACCCGACCGGGGGCACGGATCCGACTTCGAAGAAGACGGACGACTGGATGCGCTCGGCGCTGGCCAGATAGCGGCATCAACACATCAAAGGAGACATGATATGGCAGACAATTTCAGCTCGCAGATCCTGCGCGGCGACTTGGGCGGCGCGCTCATCCCCGACGAGATCAGCCAGGAGATCATCCAGACGCTTCCGCAGTCCAGCGTGCTGCTTACCCGCGCGCGCCGGGTGCCGATGAGCAGCAAGAAGAAGACGCAGCCGGTGCTCGCCTCGCTTCCCGAAGCGTACTGGGTGTCCGAAGGCGGACTCAAGCAGACGTCAAAGACCGGATGGGAGGACGTGCAGATCACGGCCGAGGAGCTCGCGGTGATCGTCCCGATCCCCGATTCGGTCGTGGACGACGCGAAGATCAACCTGTGGGATACGGTCAAGCCGCTCATCGCCGAGGCCATGGGCAAGAAGATCGACCAGGCGGGCATCTTCGGCGTGGACAAGCCGTCCACATGGGGCAACGACATCCTCGCCGGCGCCACCGCCGCCGGCACGAACGTCGCGTCCGGCACCGGAGTCGACCTCGCCGACGACATCGCCATGATCGGCCAGAAGCTCAGCGAGAAGGGCTTCGCGGTCAACGGCTTCGCCTCCCAGCCCGGCCTGAACTGGCAGCTTGCCCGCCTGCGCGACGCGAACGGCCAGCCGATCTACACGCCGTCCGTCGCGGCCGGCAACCCCGCCAGCCTGTACGGCTACCCGCTCAACGAGGTCGCCAACGGCGCGTGGGACACCACCAAGGCCATGCTGCTCGCGGCCGACTGGACGAAGTTCGTGGTCGGCGTGCGTCAGGACATCACCTACAAGGTCTTCGACCAGGGCGTCATCTCCGACACCGCGGGCAACGTGGTGTACAACCTCATGCAGCAGGACGCGCAGGCCATGCGCGTGGTCATGCGCGTCGGCTTCGCCGTCGCCAACCCGCTCACCCGCATCGCGGCCAAGGGAAGCCAGTATCCGGCCGGCTTCCTCACCCCCGCCGCCTCCAGGAAGGCGGACAAGTGATGACCGCCAAACAGGTCAGGTTCGTCACCAACGACGAACCGTTTGACAACCAGAACGTCGCCGAACTGGCCGCGTTCGACGCGGCCGGCAAACCCGTGACCATCACCGGCGGATCCGCGCCGACCGTGGACACCCTCCACGGCGCGACCGACACCGGCCGGGCCGTGATGAAGGCCACGAACGCCGCCGCGGCACGCTCGGCTATCGGGGCCGGAACGCCGTACGCGCTGCCCGCCGCCGGTGCCGCCATCGGCGGAGTCAAGAAGGCCACGGCCGTCGCCGACCTCGCATCCGCCGCGGACACCGCCGCCATCATCGCCACGGTCAACGCCGTGCTCGCCGCGTTCCGCGCGTCCGGCGCGATGGCCGCGCCCACGTCCGCCGACCAGCCGTCCGAAGTCCAGTCCGCGGCGATCGTGACGCCCCAACAGTAGAGGGGACGCTCCCATGGCCGAAAAACCACCGTTCGCTGAACCGGACGCGCTCGCCGAATGGATCGGCGAGGGCATCGACGCGACCTCGGCGGACTGGAAACGCGCCCGCCGCGTGCTGCGCGCCGCCTCCAACCTCGTACGCACCCAGACCGGCCGCGACTGGCTCAACGACGACGGGACGCTGGACAACCCGCTGCCCGAACAGCTGGTGGACGTGACCGTCGCGTGCGCCGCACGGTTCTACCTCAACCCGAACGCGGAGACGCAGTGGTCGAGGCAGATCGACGACGCGATGGACGGCGGCAGCCGCAAGGTCGACGAGCCGGGCATGAGCCTGACCGCCAGCGAAAAAGCCACATTGGCCAAGCTCATGGCCGACGCCAGTCCCGCTCATCGCGGGCGTCGGCGTCATCTCCACCACGCGCGGGGAACATGCCAGCCAGGACATGTCCCCGTACTGGTCGGAGGACGACGGCCGGCCCGGATTCCTGCACGCGAGGCTGACCGGATGAGCGCGGGATTCAGCCCGGCCAGCCTCAGACGGCTGCGCTCCTGGGCGACCGGTCTCATGACCGACGAATGCCGGATCGTCAGTCACGGCAGGCCCGTCACGGACCCCCACACCGGAACGGCGACCAATCCCGAAACCGGTCCGGTACGAGGGCCGGTGCAAAGTGCAGACCAGCGGCGGCCTCGCCGCGGAGAACACGGAGGGCGGCATCGTCCAGGCCTTGGGCGCGGTCACCCCCGTGTGGTCGCTCTACCTGCATCTGCCCTACGGGACCGCGGGCCTGTCTCCCGGCGACGTGGCCGAGATCACCGCGGCCACGGACCCGAACCTCAAGGGCAGGAAGTTCCGGCTGCTGAACATGCAGTCCGAGAAAACGCACGCCACCGCATGCCGGTGGAACGTCAAGGAAGTAGGCAACAGCAATGAGCAGTGACGTCACGATCGACGCCGGCGAGCTGACCGCGTTCGGCCGCCGGGTCGCCGCCGCTCACGCGATGGCCGGGGTCAGTATCGCCAAGGCCGTGGAAGAAGGGGGCTCAGGTCGTCAAGGAGAAAACCCAAAGCGACCTGAATTCCAGCAGCAACGGCGGATTGCACGTTGTTCGTGTGAGATACGAGTTGGGGACCACCGGCTCGCAGATATACGCGGACATAGGCCCCGAAGATTCCGGCAAAACCCGCGAACACGGGCACACGGGCCCCACCGTCGCCGCGATCGCCTTCTACGGCACCGCGCGAGGCGGCGGAACGCACAAGCCCCCCGAGCATTACGCCGAAGAAGAGTTGCCCACGCTCGCCGAATACGTGGGCGACGCCGCCGACGACATGTTGATAGGAGCCATCGGATTATGAGCGTCATGGACATGACCTCCGCCGTGCTCGGCATGATCCCCGGACTCGACCAACCCGTGTACCTCAACCAGGAGCCGGACGAATCCGAGATGCCGCCGTGGGTCATCGCCACCTGCACCACGGACGGCCACCGGTCGACCGAGGCGGCACGGTACACGGCCCACGTGGGACGGCTGGAGATCCGGGTCGTGGACCTGACGGCCGACGCGGTCAACGTCATCTGCGATGACCGGATCATCCCCGCGATGAAATACCGGGTGCCCGCGAAAACCTCCGGGTTCACGGTCGGGCAGCTGATCCTCGACGCGGATTCCGGCGCGTACGCGGCCGGCCTGACCGCCGACGACACGTCGCGCCGCTATCAGGTGCGCGTCCTGCGGTTCCGCTTCACGTGGACCCGCCCGTAGACAACCAATCATTTACCAGAAGTCTTCAAGGCCATCCCATACGAGGTGGCCTTCCCCATCGAAGGAGAACATCATGACCCTGAAACTGGGCACCGAGATCCCCGGCACGAGCGCCGAGGGCAACATCACCACACTGTGGGTGCCGACCATCGCCGACATCAAGCGCCCGACCATGGCCGAGCTGGAAGCAGGCACCGACATCTCGAACTACGTGATGCTCGGCGGCTGGACCTTCGAGCCCTCCCAGGACACCGTGAGCGACCAGCGCGAAAACAGCACGCAGGACTTCGGAGCACCCGGGCGCAAGAGCGCCGGCGACATCTCGATCGAGGTGATCGACAACACGAACACGGAGCACGCGGAACAGAACAAGGCCGTCACGCTCATGGCCGAAGGCAACTCCGGATTCATCGTGCGCCGTCGCGGCATGGCCACGGACGCGGCCCTCGCCGCAGGGCAGAAGCTCACCGTCGTGAGCGTCAAGTGCGGCGAGAAGAAGGTCCTCAACCCGGACGCGAACACCATGATCCGAAGCGCCATCCCCCTGTTCGCGCAAGCGCCAGGCTGGGAGTCCGAAACCGCCGAGATCGCGGCGGCCGCGGCCTCACACGCCTGACCATCATTCTTCCGTGCGGGCTTTCCGCATTCCTTTCCCCGCACGGAACCCCCTCATCACCAAAGGGACGCGAAACCGAGACAAGGAACGCACCATGGCATTGGAAGTGAAGCGCAAGCGCGTCGAGGTCGACCTGATCCTCGACCAGGAGAAGGCAGAACGGATCTCGCAGCTGGGCGAGCAGCTCGCCCGGGCGGCGGCGTCGCACGTCACCGAGGGCGCGAACGCCGCGGCCAAACGCATCGCCAAACAGATCGACGAGCTGCGCGAGGAGGTCTCCGGGCAGATCGTGCACCTCACGTTGGAGGCCCTGCCATTGTCGCAGTGGAGGCAGGTGCTCGAGGCGAACACGACCACCACGAAGGACGGGCGCGCCGCGCAGCGCCTCGAGGACATCACCGCCGACGCGCTCAGGCTGATGATCCGCAAGAGCGTGCCGGACACGCCCGTCGAGGATATAGCCACCATCATCCCCGAACTGTCCGACGGGCAGCTGTCGCCCGTCTGGTACGCCATCCAGAACCTCAACGCGAGGATGATCGACCCAAAAGACTACCTCGGCCAAGCCTCCAGGATAATCCGGGGCTCGTCCGGGAACTGAGGATCTGCCTCAAGCTCGGCATCAGCTACAAGCGCTGGACTCGGGTGGGTAGCCGTCCTATCGCGTGGAGCGCGATGGCCACCCGGCGCATCACCGGGTACACGCCGGAAAGCGAATGGGACCAGACCGAACGCGACTGGATGCTCGCCCTCGACGACTACGAGCACAGCCTGTGCCCGCGCTGCGGCATGCCCGCGAGCGTATGCCACGACGAGCTGACGCCCACCCGGTACACGGCCGAGGCGGGCGTCTGCCAGATCAGCCTCATGCGAGACATCGCCGCCGAGGACTGGCGCAAACAGCACGACGGCGAGGCGGGCATCAAGGCCATGTCACTGACCACCGCCATCAAGGCAAGATAAGGAGACCACCATGGCAGGCGGACTGAACCGCAACATCACCGTCCGCCTGCTCGCGGACACGTCGAAATTCACCGCCGGCATGGCCAAGGTGTCCGCCGAGGCCAAGAAGACCTCCACCACCATGGAGGCGTCGGGCGGCAAGACGAAGCTCCTGACCACCGGAATCGCCGCCGCCGGCATCGCCGCCACCGCATTGGGCGTCGCCGCCGTACGCATGGCAGCCGACTTCGACGCCGGCATGTCGACCGTCCAGGCCAACACCGGAGCCAGCGCCGACGAGATGTCCCGGCTGCGCCAGGCCGCCATCGACGCCGGCGCCTCCACCGTGTACTCCGCCACGGACGCGGCCGACGCGATCAACGAGCTTGGCAAGGCCGGCATGAGCACGTCGGACATCCTCTCCGGCGGCCTGACCGGCGCACTCGACCTCGCCGCCAGCGACGGCATGGAAGTCGCCGAAGCCGCCGAACTCATGAGCTCCGCCATGGCCCAGTTCAACCTCACCGGAGCCGACGCCACCCGCATCGCCGACGCCCTCGCCGCCGGCGCCGGCAAGGCGCAAGGCTCCGCCCGAGACCTCGGCTACGCCCTCCAACAGTCAGGCATGGTCGCCAACAGCTTCGGCATCGGCATGGAAGAGACCGTCGGCACCCTCACCAGCTTCGCCAACGCCGGCATGACCGGATCCGACGCCGGCACCAGCCTCAAAAGCATGCTCATCGCGCTCGCCAACCCCACCAAAAAAGCGCAGAGCCTCATGGACGAGCTCGGCATCAGCGCCTACGACGCCCAAGGCAACTTCATCGGCCTCAAAGCCCTGGCCGGCCAGCTCCAGACCCAGATGAGCGGACTCACGCAGGCACAACGCAACCAGGCGCTCGCCACCATCTTCGGCTCCGACGCGATCCGCGCCGCCAACGTGCTCTACAACGAGGGCGCCGACGGCATCGCCGACTGGACCGAGAAGGTCTCCGATTCCGGGTACGCCGCCCAGCAGGCCGCCGCCAAGAACGACAACCTGCGCGGAGACTTGGAAAACCTCAGCGGCAGCTTCGAAAGCATGATGATCAAGCTCGGCGAAGGCGGGCAAGGCCCCCTGCGCAAGCTCGTCCAGACCATCGACATGCTCGTGGACGGATTCGGGCAAACTGCCCGCCCCCGTCCAACAGACCAATCGTCCTCGCCACGGCGCTCGCCGGAGGCATCGTCGCGCTGCACAAGTCCCTCGCCCCGCTGAACGCCAGCACGAGCAAACTCGCGCAGGGACTCGGACTCGTCATCGACCCCGGTCAGAGACTGTCGGTGGCACTGCCGCAACTGCGCGACGGCTTCTCCGCGCTCGGTAACGTGTGTTCCACCACGTTCTCCCGCCTCCGCTCGGGCACGCCGGTGATCGGAGCGTCGACCGCCGCCATGAGCGGCCTGAAAAGCATCGGAGGAGGCGTCGTCAGCCTCCTCGGCGGCCCATGGGGCATCGCCATGACCGCCGCGACACTCGCAGTCGGCTCGTTCATCCAATCCCAGGCGGCGGCCAAGGAACGGGTGGAAGCCCTCACCCGGGCGCTGGACAGCGGCAAAGCGACGGGCCGAATACTTCGGCAAGGCACTCTCCGACAGCTCATCCAGCCGATACACCGACGACTTCTTCAGCCGATGGGCCAGCGGATACGACGACATCGCCGAAGCCATCGACCGCATGGGCATCAGCCACCAGACCTACATCAAAGCCATCCAAGGCGACAAGGACGCCATCGAACAGGTCCACGCCCAGGCCGACGAATACGCGGCCAGCCTCAACCTCATCGACCAATGGTGGAACAACCCGTCAAGCGCCGCCTACGGGGCGCTCGCCGAACAGCAGAACATCTTCAAGCAGGCGACCAAGGACGCGGCCGAGGCGGAGAAGGAGGCGACCGAGGCCAGCATGGGCAGGACCGCGGCCCTCATAACCGGCAACGACGCGCTGGCCGGGACCGCCGACGCATCCGCCAAGGCCGCGGACTCCGACACGATCCTGCAGGAGAGCTTCGGCGCGACCAAGGACGCGGTCAACGAGACGAGCGCCGCGCTGGGCGAGGTCATCGACGCGCTCAACACCTACTACGGCTTCGCGCTGGACGCGTCCAACGCGTCTATCGCACTGGAATCCAGCTTCGACAAGGCATCCGAAGCGGTCAGGGAGAACGGCAGGACGCTCGACATCAACACCGAAAAGGGCCGCGACAACACGAGCGCCCTGAACGACGTGGCCGAGGCCGCGCAGAAGGCCATGCTCGCCCACGCGAAGAACGGCGAGGGACTGGAACAGGTCACGCCCATCGTCCAGAGGGCCCGCGACCAGTACGTCCAGCTCGCCCAGCAGATGGGCATGAGCAAGGAGGAGGCCGAGGCCTCGGCCGACGCGTACGGGCTGAACACCGACAAGCTCAGGGACCTCATCGTCCAATCGGGCATCGCAAGCGGACAGACCGGTGACCTGCAAGCCGCCTTCGACCGGCTCGGATTGAGCACCAGCGACGTCAAGCTCAAGGTCGACAACATGGTCGGCAGCATGCGCCTCATACCAGCGGAGAAAACCACGACCGTGAGGGTCAACGACCTCGCATCGAACGCGATCCACACCATCCGGGAAGGCATCGAGCTGCTGCAGTCCAAGACCGTCACCATCCGCACCAACGTGATCACGAACGAGACGACGATCCGCAGCACGAAGGGCTCGATGATCGGCCGTCCCACCTCCTACACGGGCGGCTACTACTCCGGCAACGGCTTCGCGATGCGCGGCTATTACGGCGGCGGCATCGTGGAGGGGCTGCTGCCCGGCACTCCGCCCCTGTCAGCGCAGGCGGACAACATCACGCTCGCCAACGCGAGGCTGCGCAGCGGCGAGTTCGTCAGCAACGACAAAAGCGTCCGATATTACGGCGCCGACACGTATGCGGCCATGAACCGCCGCCAGCTTCCGAGGGAGATGTTCACGGGCGGCGCGGAACAGCCGGGGCCCTCGGTGGCGGACATCTCCCAGGGCGTGATGGACGCGCTGGAACGCACCTCGGTCACCCTCGTGTTCGACGACCGCACCGTCGCGGCGCGGCTCGCCCCCGCGATGGACAGGGAACTCGGACGAAGGAAAGGAATGGGACTGTGAGCGTCTTCCAACGCATGCCCGCCGACCCGCTCATGCACATCCTCCTCGACGGCAGGCCGCTCGACTGGTACGGGCTGTCCGCCACGGACGGCGTCCTCGCCATCGAGGCCCCCGACCTGGCCGTCGCATACCAGAACGCGCCCGGCATGGCCGGAAGCCACGACGTGACCCTCGACGACCCGCTCGGCTGCGCGTACCCCGGGCTGCGAAGGATCGCGCTCGGCGTGGTGACCGTCGGCGAGGACGACGAGATGATGGACGCGCGCCGCCGCCTCGGCGCGCTCGTCGGCCGCAGCTCGACGCTGTCCTACCGGGAGCTGCCCGGTCAGTGGCGCGGCCGCGTCACGATCAAGGACTGGGACGAACGCATGCTCGGACCATGCCGCGTGGACTGCGCCACCACGATCGTGATGGACGCATACCCGCACATCATGGGCCGCGCCCAGCGTCACGCGCTCAAGGAAGGCGCGAATCTCCTGCACGTCACCGGCAACCGTCCGGCATGGCCCGTCCTGACACTCACGACCTCCCGCGCCGTCTCGGCCCTGTCCGATCAAGGACGGGCGCGGCCACACCATCGACATCAGGCCGGCCGCCACGCTGCCAGCCGGCACAAGCGTGCTGGTCGACTGCAAGGCGCAGACGACACGGGCCAACGGCACCCTCGCCCCGGTCAGCCTCGACACCGACTACTTCGCCCTGCTGCCGGGCATGAACACGCTCACCCTGTCCGGCGCCGCCGGCCGATGCGAGCACGAACCCGAATGGATGATCTGACATGTTCCACGTCTTCGACCGATGGGGCAACCCGAAACCCGCCCCCATGACCGTCCTCGCCGCCCGGCGCACGCAGAACGTGGACGGCACCGACAACCTCGACCTGCTCAGCGACCTCGACCTCGAAAAAGGCGACCGAGTGGCATGGCGCGACCACATGGGCCTGTGGCGCGAATGGCTGGTCAACAGCACCGATACGTCACGTTCCGACCGGCTCCCCCTGTCCACCGCGCATTGCGTCGACGCCATCCAGGAACTCGCCTCCACGTATATCGAGGACAAACGCAACCGGACGGCCACCGCCTCCGCATGCGCGAAAAAAGCGCTCGCCGGCACACGATGGATTCTCGGCACCGTGCACGACGGCACCAAAACCACCGAGGCAGACCTCGCGTTCTACCACACCAACGCGCTCTCCGCAATCCAGGACATCTGCGCCACGTTCGGACTCGAGGCCGTCACCACCTACCAGCCCGACGCGACGGGCACGCGCATCGCGACCCGCACCCTCAGCCTCGTCAGCCGGCGCGGCGCGACCACCTCCACCAAACGCTTCACCTACGGCAAGGACCTCGCCTCGATCCGCCGCACCATCGACGCCACCCAGGTCGCCACACGCCTCTACGGATGGGGCAAAGGCGTCGCCACGACCGACGACGATGGGGAAGAGACCGGCGGGTACAGCCGCAAGATCAGCTTCGCCGACATCAACGACGGCAAGGCCTACGTCGAAGACGCCACGGCACTCGCCATATGGGGCATCCCCGGTCCCAACGGAACCCGCATCCACAGCGAGGCAGACGCGGAATTCCCCGACTGCGAAGACCCCAAACAACTCCTGACGCTCACCAAGGAAGCGCTCAAGACACGCAGCCAGCCGGTCGTCTCATACGAATGCGACGTCACCAGCCTCGCCGCCGCCGGCGTCAACGCCGAAGGCACCGACATCGGCGACACCGTCCACATCATCGACACCAGCTTCCCCGCGCCCCTGCGCCTCGAAGGACGCATCCTGCAGATCGAACAGGACCTCGCCGGCGACCAGGCCGCCACCACCATCACCCTCGGCAACATCACCACAGGCATCACCCGCCAGGACGACGCATGGCGCCGACAACTCGACCAGCTCATCTCCAACTCCGGCGCATGGAACGACGCCGCCACCGGCACCAAACCATACATCACCGACCTCATCAACCGCATCAACCAGATCCTGAACACGACCGGCGGCTACACATACCTCAAACCCGGCCAAGGCATCTACGTGTACGACAAGCCCGAAGACCAGCACCCCACCCAATGCATCCACATCGGAGGCGGATACTGGCGCATCGCCAACAGCAAGAAGGCAAACGGAGACTGGGACTTCCGCGCGCTCGCCGACGGCAACGGCATCTACGCCAACACCATATACACAGGCAAGCTCTCCGATGCCGCCGGCCACAACCAATGGAACCTCGACACCGGAGAACTCACCACCCGCGGCATGACCGCCACCAGCATCAACCGCCGAAGGAACCTTCACATGCGGCAGCAAGGACTGGTACGGCATCGAGCTCAACAGCATCGGACAGCTCGCCGGCTACCGCAAGGGCACGAAGGTCGGCTACATCGACTACTCGGGCGGCATGTACGAGGTATCCAACCCGTCCGAAGGTCTACTACGGGCTCCAACTGCAAGGCGGATGCCTGCGCATCAGCACGCCCATCCTGTCCGTCGCCAAGACCACCGACACCCACGTCACCACCACACACGCCTACAACGGCAAACACCACTACATCTCCAAAATCACATCCTCCTCGGACGGCACCATCACCTGGTACCAATCAACGACCGAGTACATCAACGGATTCTGCATCAACTGAAAGGACACCCATGCCAAGGATCACCAGATACTGGGCGCACGACCCCATCGGCAACAGCGAGGGCATCCTCGCCGGCTACGAGCCCGACGCGCTCAAGGCCGCGCAGGACCGGGGCATCATCTTCATCGCCGAACTCGACGACGGCACCCGACTGCGCGTCGACGCCAGCGACGTCACCGAACCCGAACCACGCCTCGTACACCATCGCCACACCCGACTACGTGGCCACGCCGCGTCACGCTCACTCACGGACGCGCTCGACGCCGTCGCCGACACTCCTCGACCCCCACGCCGACGGCGCTCGCCACGGCCAATGACGCCGCCGCGGACACCTCCGGAGACGACGCGCGCCAGCGCCTGCGCGACGCCATCGCCCACCTCAACGACCTCACGAAAGGAACAGGGAAATGACCCTCGACGGATTCCGCGACGTCACCGAGACGCCCATCAGCCTCGACTTCTCCAACAGCTGGATCGCCGACATCCGACTCAACGCCGGCGACAAGGACGGACGCACCATCACCGTCGCCATCACCGACAACGGCCAGCCCATCACCTCCACCACCGGCATCACAAGCGTGGCGCTCGCCTACAACACCGCGCCGGGCGTCGAGGTCGGCGACCGCGTGACCATGACCCCCGTGAGCGGGCAGGAGACCGCCACATACCGGGCGACGCTGCCCAGGCGGGCGATCGCCAAGCCCGGCGTCATCGCCCTGGGCGTGGAGGTCACCACCGCGGACGGCGTCAAGGTCTGCTCCCGCAACTTCAAGGGCGTCGTCGAACGCGCCGTCTGGGACGCCGAAAGCGCCCAGGGGCAGGACAGCCTCACCCGCCTCGAACAGCTCATCGCGGACGGCGACGACGCCATCATCCGCGTCAACAACGCCATCACCGACGCGAACAACGCGGTCGCGGCCGCCAACCGGGTCATCGCGGACGCGCGCATCACCGGCGGCAACACCACCACCCTCGACCCGAACCAGCCGGCCACGTCCTCGCTGCGCGGCAGCGGCCTGCAGCGCATCCTCGACCTGTCCATCCCGCGCGGCGCGGGCATCACCAGCGCCGGCGCCACCACCCTGGACCCCAACAAGCCCGCCACCGCGAGCATGCTGCAGGCCGGAAGCAAGGGCGACTATACGCTGATGGTCGGCGTGCCACGCGGCAGCAGGATCATCGGCGTGGGCGCGAACACCGTCAATCCCTCCCAGGAGGCGGGCGCCAGCATGTCCACCGACGGCGCGGGCGACATGAGCCTCATCCTCGACATCCCCCGCGGCGAGCGGATCGCCGGCGTGACGGCCCGCACCCTCGCCACCGGCGAGGACGCCACCGTCACCGCCACCCGGGACGCGGCCGGCGACGCCACGCTCGCGTTCGGCCTGCCGCGGGGAGCAAAGGGCGACAAGGGCGATCCCGGGGATGCCGGGCAGGTCGCCACCGCCACCGTCGCCGGCGTCGTCAAGCCCGGCGACAACCTGAGCGTGCGCGCCGACGGCACGCTCGACGCCGCCGCGGCCCAGTACGAGCTGCCCGTCGCGAGCGACACGACCCTCGGCGGCGTCAAGGTCAGCAAGGTCGACTACACGAACGCCCGCACGTTCCCCGTCGTCGTGTGCGACGGCGAGAAACTCGGCCTGTCGTTCAAACTCGGTGCCGACGCCATGCCCGACGGCATCGAGTTCCACGGCACCGAGAACACGGCCATCGGCCTGAAGAAGGCCACGCAGGACGCGCTCGGCATCGTCAGGGGAGGGGGCAAAGGCATCCATGTCGCCGGGGACGGCACCCTCAACCTTGACCTGCCCGCGGCGACGGCGGGCGCGATCGGCGGCGTCAAGCCCGACGGCAAGACCATCACCGCCGCCGCGGACGGCACCATCACAGCCGTCGCGCAGACAGGCCCGGTGGAGTACAGGGAGCTCGTCGGATACGGGAACGCGGCGCAGGGATACGCGGTCCGCGTCTCCGACAGGACATGGCTGTGCTGCTTCAACTCGTTCGCCATGCAGACGGACGGCACGACACGACTGCCATACTTCTATGCCCGTCTCCGGCAGGCCGGCTCCTCGAGCCTGACCGCGCTGGCGGCCAACCCGTTCAGCACGGACGGCATCACCCTCCTCTCCACCGACGGCGAACAGATGTGGTTCTCGTACGGAGGGGCCGGGCGCTGGGACGGCGTGCGCGCGGTATCCGGCTTGGACGCCGCCACCCTCATCCTCACCGAGGCCTGAGCATGGACGCCATCATCATCAGCGTCACCGGGAGCCTTACCGTGACCGCGATCTGCGCGGCATGCGCGTGGGCGTCCCGCATGTTCAGGGTCTGACGAACAGCCCCGCCACGTGCGGGGCCTTCCCGTAAGGAGTAATGTGCTGCAAAATTTTCTAGCCGGTTTCGGCGGTGTGGGCGGCGCGTGCGCCCTCATCACCCTCGGCCTCAAGCTCTGGCCGGGCGCTTTGGACGCGTTGGCGACCGGCCTGTATTCGCACGTGCGGCCCGAACGCCTGCCGTACGATTCGCCGCTCTCGCAGCATTTCGCCAAGACCCGGCAGCTTGGCGAACGCACCGTGGGATTCCACCACCACACACAGAGAGGATCGCCAATGCGACATCCCATCAGAGAGGAGCCACATGGCTGACGACATCATCACCAGCGTCGTCGCCGGCCTCCTCATCGCCGCCATCAGCGCCATAGCCGCCGGCCTCTGGCACCAACTCAAAAACCTGCGCTCGCAGATCGCCGACGAGGAGACCCGAAGGTCGGAGCATGAGCAGCTGATGGCCGACATGAGGCGCGGCTGCGAACACGAAAAACTCGTAGACGAGGCGCTGCGCACGCTTCTGCTGTGCAAGCTCGAACAGCAGCAGGACACGATGGTGCACGACCACCACGGCGTCGCCGACAATGACTTCAAACTCCGCGCCCAACGTGTCTACGACGCCTATCACGGATTGGGCGGCAACGGCCACGGCACCCAGGTCAACAACGATATCCAGAATGCGCCCATTGCGCCCCGGCTGGGAGGAAAGCCATCATGAGCATCACCATCAACGGCGTCAAGCCCGGCACGGCCACATTGACCATCCGGGCTGGCATCCAGTCGGTTGATGCGCCCGTCACCGTGCGGGAGCACCTGTGACGGTGGCTTCCGATGCCGGCCACGATGTTCGGCGTCACCTACGCGGACGCCCATCTGGGCGTCCGCCTCTATAAAACCTACTGACCTAAGTCCCACACCCGTGGGGCTTCTTTTGTAAGGAGAACCATTATGGCAAACACCACCGGCGTGGCCGACCACAAGGCCACCGGCCCGGCGATTCCCGGCCTGACCGTGGAACGCACCAAGGCGATCATCCTGCTCATCGTCCAATTATTCAGCGTCGCGCAGACCGGCCTGAGCATCGCCGGCATCAGCCAGCTCCCGTTCACCACCGATCAGGTGAGCACGGCGATCACCGGCGTCATCGCCGTCATCGCATCCGTGTACGCGTGGTGGCGCAACAACAACCTGACCGGTGCCGCCGTGCAGGGACAGCAGCTCACCAACGCGATCAAAGCCAACATCATCGCCACCGACACCGACGCCACGACCGGGACAGCTCAGGCGGCCTACGCGGTGTCCGACTCCAGGGGAGCCGACGCGACCGCTGACGTGGCACCCATCGAGGAGGTGTCCTATGGCGACGGCGAGTGAAGTCCTGCGCATCGCGGCGGGCGAAATCGGCTATTCCCGTTGGACCGACCCGCAGCCGGGCACGAAGTACGGGCGCTGGTACGCCCAATCCCACGGCTCATACTATGGCGCGTCGGGCGTCCCGTTCTGCGCGATGTTCGTCAGCTGGGTCATGAGCCGTGCCGGCCAAGCGTTCCCGGGACTGCCCGCCGCCTACGTGCCATACGTGCTCAGCGCGGGACGCTCCCGCGCGGTCAGCACGCGCAGCGCCAAACCCGGCGACATCGTGATATTCAACTGGGACGGCGGCGTGGTGGACCACATCGGCTTCGTGGAAGCCAACCACGGCTCGTACATCCAGACCATCGAGGGCAACACCAACAACGGGCGCGTAGCACGCCGCACCCGCGCATGGAACACCATCGCCGCCATCCTGCGCCCCGCCTACAGTGGCAGCGCCACGTCGTCCGGCGGCGGCACCGCATCCAGCGGCGGCACGGGCCGGCTCACGGTAGACGGCTCCTGCGGGCCGGCCACCATCCGCCGCTGGCAGCAGGTCATGGGCACCAGCGTGGACGGCATCATCAGCGGCCAGTACAGGCCGGACGGCCGGACATGGGGCCGACCCGCGCTCGTGGACTCGTGCGTGCGCTACGGTGGCGGCGGATCCAACCTCATCCGCGCCGTCCAACGCAAGCTCAGCCTCACCGCCGACGGACTCCTCGGCCCCGCCACCATCCGTGCCCTGCAGAAACACCTCGGCGTCGCGCAGGACTCATGGTTCGGACCCGGCACCGCCCGAGCACTCCAAAGCCGCCTCAACACCGGCAGATTCTAAACACAAGCGCCCCTCGACTCCTATGCATGGAGCCGAGGGGCGCTTCTGCATATCTGCGTCAGAGGCGGGACTCGAACTCGTCGATCGTCATCTCGAGCGCGTCCGCCACTCTTCTGGCCGTGCCGAGCGCCATGAGCCTCGGGTCGCGCACGCCCCTGACCCACTCGTTGACCCGCTGTCTGGTAAGTCCGGCGGCGCGCGCGATCTGCGACTGCCGCATCCCCCGTTCATCCAGCATATCCGCGAACGTCATCCGTTCCGCCTCCCCGCCAGGTATCCGAGCGTCCCGGCGCACAGCGCCAGCACGCCTGCCGGTATCGAGTGTCCGGACAGCCCGGCGGCGAACGCGCCGAGCGCCATGACCAGCGAGCATAATCCCAGTCTGTCGTTCATGATGTCCCATGCGATAGGATGGGAGCCGGGCCTTCCGGATAGTTGGGATATTCGGAAGGCCCTTTCCTCACCGCCTGCGCCGCCTCCGTGGCGGCCTGCGCGGTTCGGGCTTCCGGTGGAGGGCAATCACCACCGTGGCTATGGGTGCTATGACCGCCCCGAGCCCGGCGAGAAATTCGCCCGCCGCCTTCAGCAGCTCCGTGACCTGTTGCATGTTCACCTCCTTTCCTTGCCGACTCCTCTATTGTAACCCAAACGGGTTACAATGTCAAGCCGGAGGAACCCCGACACACCGTATCCACACCATTCTCGGCACCCTATTTTTGCCCACATTTTGCCCACATTCTCACGGAAAAACAGGGTGAAACAGGGAAAAACACGGATAAACAAAAAAGCCCCTCAGCCTGAACCGCACCCCGATTGTTGGACTGAAGAAATTCAGATTCGATGATCGGAGGTGCGGTTCACAATGCTGGGGGAGGGGCCTTTTCTTGTTTCGGGTGATATCATACGGAGCAAACAGAAGATTGGAGTCGGTTCTGAGTGACATTTGAGTGACATTGAAACGCGGAGCCAACCACGAGAACGCATTGTGGCGCGTCAGGCTATAACCACCGTTAATACGCGCCACACTATGCCGGTATGACGACGAATCGTCGGAATACTGCGGAAACGTAGACGGCAGTAAGGCTTGTATGACGTCGTGCGCGCGTGACGCTGATACTAGTTTTCCGGCCGAAAACGGCGTTTTTACGCCCACTTAGAGTGTGATTTAGAGTGGACTCCCTGACACGGGAGGACAGTCATGGCGGGCAAGACGAGAAACAGGAGGACCGGAGGATCCGGAAGCGTGTTCCAGGACTCCAAAGGACGATGGCACTTCCGCAAGGACATGGGAACCGACCCGGCGACCGGACGCAGACGCCCGCCGATCGAAGCCACCGGCATGGTGAAAAGCGAGGCGCGCGCCCGTTTCCAGGCGAAGATAGCGGAATGGGAACGGGACGGAAGACTGCCCAGCAAGGACGGCCCGAAAACCGCGGACTACTTCGAACGGTGGATGGAGGAGCACCGCGCGGCCATCCAATCCCACCACATGGCGCAACGAATCCAGCTGGATGCGCACCATCGAACGCCATCATCGGCGACATACGCCTCAACCGGCTCACCGCCAACGACATCAACGTCATGTGCAGGAGACTGCGCCGCACACGCAAAAGCAAGACCGTCAACACCTATCTCGCAGTCCTCGGCGCCATGCTCCGAACCGCGAAACGGAACGGGCTCATCGCCGACGACCCGATGGAAAACGTCGGACGAATGCCGGAGGACCGGTACGAACGCCCCATCCTCGACGTCGCCGACCCAGCGAAGGTCATCGAGGCCGCGCTCGCCGAGCCCGATCCGGCGGTCGCCGTGTTCGACAGCCCGGACGAGCGTGAGAAGTGGGCACTCATGTTCGAACTCGCCTTCACCACGGGCATGCGGCCGGGGGAGAGGTATGGCCTGATGCCCTACCAGCTCGGAACTGCATCATCGGGATTCCCATCATCAACGTGTGCCAGCAGGCCAAGCCGATACCAGCCGGCGCCACGATCCCGGATTGGATGGAAGCCGAGCATCTGGATGGGGCGATCTGGCTGACCAAACCGAAGACCGCCAAAGGCGTGCGGACGGTTCCCATTCCGCAGGGGCTTTGGGACCGGCTCTGGACGCATATCGTCAAATGGGGCGTGCCATCGCATGGACTGGTGTTCACCAATCTTTACGGCCACCCCCATCAGACGGGACAACGAGGAGAAGCGTTGGCGCCGCGCCCTGAAGATGGCGGGACTGCCGTACGTCGACATCTACAGCGCACGCCACTGGCTCGCCACCGAACTCGCCTCCGCCGGAGCCAGCGACGAACAGCGACACCGCCTATCATGGGCCACACCGACATCCACACCACCAGCGTCTACACGCATTGGAGGGAACAGCAGCTCGCCGAAACGCTCGCCGCCGCCCTGCCAGACCTCCGCGACGGCCAGTGACGGACGTCGACGGCTTTTCCGCAACACGAAAGAGCATTGACACACCCCGCGCTCATCGGTAGATTGAAGACTGAAGCAAGGAGGTGCCGATGTCGAAGATTACCATCGACAATCTGTCCACGCCGGCCGCGGCGGCGACAGAGACGCTACTGAAGACAGTCGCGCCTAACGGTTACCTCAACCTTCCCGTGGATCCGTCACGCGTGGCAGAACTGCTGGGCATCCAGCCGCAGAAGCTCATTCTGGATCCAAACGTTGACGGCCTGCTCATCAAGGACAAGGCCGGCGAGCCGTTCAAGGCGGTCTCCGATGCGTATGCTTCGCCGCAGCGTCAGCGGTTCACCACAGCCCATGAGATAGGCCACTGGGTCCACAAATACCAGAACACGCCGGACGATGCCGTGCTCGGAAGGGTGGAGAGCCGCGACGATACCTCGTCCAAGGGAATCGATCCCGAGGAGATCTGGGCGAATCGTTTTGCCGCCGCGCTCCTGATGCCTGCCGCGATAGTCAGACGCCATTGGGGTGAAGGGCGCACCCGCGACGAGCTGGCCGAGATGTTCGGTGTCTCCCGACGATCCATGGACGTGAGAATAGCCACCCTGGGGTTGCAATGAGCCAAACCGAACAGGCATCCAGCGAAACCGATGAGGCGCTGGCCATGTTCAACAGGGCGTCGGCCGCCACCTCGCATGTGCCGGTCGCGCACGGTTCCGCACCCGACGGCGGGGAAGGAGTCGATGGTTCCGCAGATGAGGCCACAGGTACAGCCTCATCGTTCAACGCCCGACGGAGAGAGAACGCCGCTCTCCGCAAGCTCGATGCGAAAAACACGAGACGCGAGCAGGAGAACCAGCTGCGCAAGAAAGTGGCGACCTGGTCACTATGGTTCGTGCTAGTACAGCTCATAGTGACGAATGTGACCATCGTCGCATACATCGTCGCTATGCTTGTGCTGAAACAAGACGTGCCGACCCAAGTACTGATCACATGGCTGAGCTCGACGATCGTGGAGATTATCGGCATCCTCTGGGTCATCGCACGCAGCCTCTTCCCGTTCCACGACAGACACCGCGACACTAAAGGCGAAAAACACAAGTCGTAAACACTTCAGACCAAATAAATTAGACCCCGGCGCTCGCGGTATGCGGGCGCCGGGGTCTTGGGTTCATTTGGCTATGTTGTGCGCCGTGTAATATTCGAATGCGGAGTCGAATGATTCGGTGAACATGCGTCGTAGGATTTCCATCGCGTCTACGTATGCGGTGCGTGAGGAGACGCGCGACGTGCTCCAGAATAGCGCTCGATACACGCATGCCTTCCGTGTCTCGAAGTTCTCTTTATCCAGGGTGTATTCGTCTCCGAAATATTTCGAGAAAGCCACTTGGTCGGAGTCGCTGGTGTTGAACGCGGCAAGCTTCGACGACAATTCGCAGACGGCCTGCAGTCTGGAGAACGCGTCCGTTGTAGAGAAATAGCCAGGTGCGTGCAGTGCCAATCCGAATACGAGTTTGAGCATTCGCTTGGACGACCGAATCTTCTGTACCGCGCCGGGTAGCTGGGAGATGGCGATGATGCCGGAGTTCAGATTGTTGATATGTTTAATCTGCGTTTCGGTGAGGTCCGGCATGTTCTCCACGAAGGAAATTACGGTTTTGTCGCTGGCGTTGATCTGGATTTTATCGAACCATGTTCCGAGAACGGAATAGTAGACTTTCTCCAGTTCCGCGCGTTTGAAGTTCGAGCATCCCGTCCTTGTGAGAAAAGCCTCTGCCGGTATCCGGTCGAAGTACATGCTCATCGGGTTGTCGGGAAGCGCGTTGATGATCTCCCCGGCCCGTAGCTTCTCCTGGTTCTGCAGGACCTTGAAATAGTTGCGGATCTGCGCAGGGTCCGCGGCCTGCATCGTGTACACGGGGATGTTGTACGTGTTGAAGTTCATCTGGATGCTGCTCGGCAGGTCGGAGAAGGATAGACGCTTCGCCCTGTGCATGCGGGCGAGCCCGTCAGGGTCGGAGTCTCCGACGATGCGGTTGATGATTTCCTTGGCCTGGTCCGAAGTCTTTTTGCTGAGCTGGAACCAGTCATCGTAGCTGTCGAGCCATTGCCCGACGTTGCCTACCTCCATGAAGCGGAATATGGTGGTGAGGCGCTGCTTGCCGTCAACTAATTCCTGTCTGGCGTTGCGTTGGTTCGGCTGGTCGAGGTTGTTGATGACGATGTTGCCGATTGGGTAGTTCAGTATGATGCTGAGGATGAGCTGATCCTTGTATTCGTTCGACCAGATGTATCCTCGCTGGTAGTCGGGTGACAGGTCGAGACCGTTTGCCCTGACGTTCTTGATGGACGCGATGAGCGAGATGATCGGCATTGAGGATGGGGTGATGTTCAGCTTCTGGAAGACCACGTGCCGTTTACGAGGATTATAGTCGGAATCGTTCATACTTATGACTATAACACATTGTTTAGAATCTAAACTATAAAAACGTTTAGAATCTGAAAACAATAACGAAAAGACGTTGAAACTATAGGGATGAAGCTTAATGCAAGCAGACTTGCTAGACGTTTAGAATCTAGCCACCGGCGCTCGCGGCCATGCGGACGCCGGGGCCTTTTTTCATTGCACGCACACGCCGGAATCGTAAAGCAGCCGCCGGTAGTCGTTCAACACCTGGATGGTGACTCCCAATTCCACTGCCATCATCCACGCATCACCGTCGTAGATCTCCTCGGCCATGCCGTAATCCACCGGACTGATCAACGCCAACGCCGTCTCCCTACGGCAACGGCGCTCGCATCTGACTCCGTATTGGCTGCCGCATCCGGGGTCGTGGTGTCTGGCATGGATGAGCTCGTGGCACAATGTGCAGCGGCGTTGGCGCTGGCTGAGCCGGTCGTGGAGGAATATGGTTTGGCTCGTCTCGTGCCATGCGCCGCACAATCCATCCGGCAACGGTTGCTCGACAATATGGATGCGATCGTTTTCGGCGCAATTTCGGAACGAATCGACGTCGTTCGCGCCGAAGACGTTCGTGTGCCGGATGCTGTCGATGTTCATGCTGACCGTTTGCGATGACCTCCCTCGCAGGCGTTCCGACAGAGTTGGACACGCCATACTTTCCCAACGATTTGCGACAATTGACATATGGATGGTGTAGGTTTATAACCACAAGGTCAACTTGAGTGGATAACGGCTGGGTTCCCGAATGGGAGTAAGACTTTGGGTCGAGAATTCCTTTGCCCCTGGGGTTGGCCTTGTATCATTTCCCCATCCTTTTCATCTTGTCTCTCAGCTTTTGGATGATATGCTGTCGGATCCTTGGCTATTTCGTCCACGATGAATGTGACAGCCTTTTCCGGAGTAGATGTATGAGTGGCTTCCCTTTCTTTGCTCTTCGGACAATGAGAGGTCATGGCAGTATCTTTCATCCTGCTTCATGTCATAGCAGCCGACGAAGAGGCTGAAATGGTATTTGTTGAATTTAGCGTTCCGATCATCCCTATATACGAAGCTGACGCTGCGACGTTTGAGGTTTCTGTTGACCAGCTCGATGAGTTTCTTGGTGCGGTATGGATATCTGCTCGTCGGATCCACAACCTGCTTGATGATACGTGCGTTCACATCGGCATTGTTGTCCACATGGATTGCAATGCCATCATTTTTCTTGGACAGTACGAATTCGGTGCGGAAATACGCCGAATACTTGGTATTGCTTTCCTTCTCGGTGGTCTGGTCTATGGATGTCTGCATGCGCAGCAGGCGTTCAGCGACCTCCGGAGTGTATTTGGCTCGTAGCGTCTCGCCGTCAAGATCGGTGCGGTTGACGGAGAGCACGAGGTAGTTGTCGGGGATTCTGTTGCATATCTCGATGCCGTGCCAGTCGCGGAGCTTGTCATCGTAGTTGCGGATGTTGGCTTGGAATATCGGACCATAGGTGATCTCGTATTCTTCGACCACGAAGTGCGTGCCTGTGTTGCGCAGCTCGTCGATTGATTCGAGGTTGAGACGGACAGGATCCTTGTCGTTGGTCATCACTTTTTTCACGCAGTCGGTCAGGGAGAGCGTGCGCTGTGTCTTGCCTGGATAGAAGATTGACTCGTACCCGTCTTGTTTGATCAGATACGCCTTGAGCATGAGCTCCCACGCGTTGCACAGGAAGAACGCGCATCCTTCGACCCTGTATCTGATCGTCGGACGATTGAACAATTCGATCGCCAGAATGAATGCCTCCTGCGATTTGGCGAGCAGACGTTCGCAGTCATGCTGCTGTTCCGGTGTTAAGGATGGATTATCTGCCGGCATTTCGTTGTCCTTTCAACGATTTTGACTTATCCACCGTAAAAGTGGTCGAATTCGGTCATTTTTAATAATTCAAAAAAGGTGTATAATGATAGTTTTTCATAAAGCAGTGGAAACCGTCACTCGTCCGGGGTCTCGGACTCCATGTCACGGTTCCTGTCAGTGCTGGCAGCAAGCTCCTGAGGTGGCAGGTCCTCGAATCTCGGTTCGACCAGATCGTCGGTGATCTGGTTTTGGCGCTCGCGGGCTTCGTAGGCGCGGGCGGCCTCGCTGCCGAGTGCTCGTGTGTAGATGTCGAGGCTGGTGAGCCCGAATGTGGCCGATTGCTCTCACTGTCCCCATTTCCTACGCGGCCAGCTCCTGCGGGGCCCTCTTTGCCAGCTGCGAATACGGGATCACGCTTACTCCGCAGTTCGCGAACGCTTCGGACGCCCCGTCCTGCAGCGGGCCTTCGCGGTCGTCTCCGATGACCACGAGCTTCGCGTCGGCGCGTTCCTTGGCCTTGCGCGTGTCCTCCCAACCCCACATGATGTTCCTTACGGCGTCCTTGTCGAACTTGTTCGGAGCCTGGCAGAACCTCGTCGGATGGTTTGCGCTGCGCTGGAAGATGAAGTCGAAGCTGTGTTCGTATCGCGACGCCCCGCGGATGCCGACGCTTGCCGTATAGAACACGTTGCATCCATCCAGCACGGTGGCCACGTCATCCGCGAAGTATTCCGCAACCCTCCGCTGCGCGGCCTCCATCATGGACCCGACGCCGATGAGGGCCTGCGCGTAACGGTTCATGGCATCGCCGCGTCTTCCATCCGATTCGAGCACTATTTCGTCGTTCTTGATGCCTGCACCGTATTTGCGGGCGATGCGTTCCATGCGCTCGCGCCTCGCCTCTGTGATTGTGACGCCGTTCTGTCGGAACGATTCGAGTGTGTACCCGTCGTCGGTGAACATGATGCCGTCGCCGGCGGTCTTGGCATAGAAGATCAGGTCATCGTTGGAGTGGTCGAACATCGGGAGCGTTATTTCCTTCCACTCTCCGAGGTCCTTGGCAGAGGACTCGTGCTTGAGCCATTCACCGTACTCTTCGATGAGCTCGTCGGGCTTGATGCTCTCGATGCTGTTCATATCAGGCTCTCCTGGAAGACTGGTCTCTTGATCACGTTGAACTTATCCAATAAGGCTATGGTAGCGTCCACGAATCCATCGGACTCGAGATCGGCCGGATACGCCACCAAATCATCGTCTCCCTCCCTGTACACATGCCAGTGAGTACCCGATATCCGTGTGCCGTCGGGATTGTTGTGCGTTCCGCTGTTGACACATAGGCGTATCAGCGGAATTCCCAGTTTCGTGATGCGGGCTGATATCTGATGCCTTGCCGCGTTCTTGGTTCCCTGGTAGACGGCGATGGTGAATTTCTCCCCGTCATCGGCTCTCACGTGGAATTCCGCGTTATGCTCGCCGGCCGCCGGCATACGGAACACATCCTCCACGGCGTTCTTGACGGCCGCGATAAGCCGCTCGGCCTCCTCCTGCGAAAGAGTGAACCTCGGCTTCCTGTTCTTCCTCGACATGTCTTTTCCTCTCACTCGTCGGGTGTCTGGGACTCGATACGAGCATTCTCATCATGGTTGGCGGCCACATCGTAGTCCTCGGGGTGCGCGGCGATACGGTCGATGAGATCATCCGTGATCCGGGACTCGCGCTCGCGGGCCTCGTAGGCGCGGGCGGCCTCGATGATGTCTCGCAACGTGGCGACTGGATCAGCATCGCATGCTTGGCAAAGCAAAAGGAACTCCGATAGCTTGATCGGCGCTTTTCTGCCCTTTTCAATGTCGCTGATCCTGACGTGACTGACAGCGTTGTTCATCATCTCAGAGATGGTCCGATATGAATATCCAGAATCGGCAATGATCTTCGCAGCTGCCTGCTGTGAGGCGTAATCAAACGCCGTCCATTCGTATTTCGTAGCCATGCGCACAACGTTAGCACATGTTGACACGCCGCACTTGCGTAAGTTGTAAGCACGGACTAACATCAGTCTCATCGGTAAGCACGTACTTACAGATGGAGGTGAAAACAGATGACGATCGACAAGAAGGTTGACTGCATCAAGCTCGCAAAAGCGGTTGTCAGGCAAACCAGGAATGACGTTCTGATCAGCAAGACGCAGATGACTGATATTGCCGCCCGCTGCAGTCGAAATCGGACAACTGTCAGCAGAGCACTTGATGCGGAAGACATGACATTGAGCATGTGGTTTGCCTCGGTCTCCGAAAGTGAGATCGATCCACTGCAACTCATCACCGAAAAGATTCAAGAGCAGTCGGCGCTCGCCGACGCATGAATCGAAAGGAGCAACCGAAATGAGGAAGATGGAGAGATCCGAGGTTCGCGAATGGATTCCAGGTGAACCGCTTGAACGGGTCGACTTCGGCAACGGTTGCACGGGGATGGATAAGAGCATTCCCAGAGAACCCGGTCAGGTGGGCGATTTCAAGCGTCTTATCTGGAAATGTCGTGCCATTGAAGCGGACGGAGGTCCATGCCTTAATGTGCTTCCATCCGAATATTGGATTGACGACGTGAAGCAGGACGACTATTTCGATGTGGTCACCGACGAATCAAGCTACGGCCCATGCAGCTTCGGTGATGCGTGGTTTTATCTCGCTGGCGTTGATAAGGGGTGGCATCTCGCCCGCAGGGAGCGTCATTCCGGTTTGTGTGCGACCTTGCGTGGCGTATTCGATTCGTTGACTCATCGCCACGAGAACGCGACTGATGCAGAACCGCATTCTCGCCGGTGAAGCCGGATCCTCAAGAAAACTACTCACAAACTCGATTCTAGGGAGAATCCAGTGAACAATGAAATCCAGCCCTTCGAATTCGAAGGAAACAAAGTCAGGGCGCTCGCCGATGGCGACGAGGTGATGTTCGTCGCATCCGACATCGCCAAGATTCTCGGATACCGCGACGCGGCAAACCTCACCCGCAATCTCGATGGCGATGAGAGGGGTACACGCGAAGTGAGTACCCCCAGTGGAACGCAGAATATGACGGTTCTCACCGAGTCAGGTCTTTACCGCGCAATTCTTAACCGCGAAACGGCATACGTTAAGAATGAAGAGGCGCAGGCGTTCGTCAAGCGTTTCCAGCGTTGGGTGACGCATGAGGTGCTGCCGCAGATCCGCAGGACCGGCGGCTACATTCCGACGTCCGACACGGATTCGGACGAGGACATCATGGCCAGGGCCGTGCTTGTCGCGCAGAAGACCATCGAACGCAAGAACCAGCAGCTTCAAGCCAAGGACGAGCAGATCAAGGTGTTGGAGCCGAAAGCCCGGTTCGCTGACGCGGTCGCCGCGTCCGACGGCACGTGCCTGGTGGGCGAGCTCGCGAAGATGCTCCGGCAGAACGGGATGGACATCGGCCAGAACCGGCTGTTCCGTCTTCTTCAGGCTGACGGGTATCTCGGCAAGTCCGGTTCGAATCGCAACGTGCCGACACAGCGTGCGATGGACCTCGGCCTGTTCCGTATCAAGGAGACCACCGTCACCCATGCGGATGGGCACACCACGGTCAGCCGCACTCCGAAGGTAACGGGCAAGGGGCAGCGATATTTCATCGACCGGTACTGGGGTCGCGCTCAGCCGACGTTGGAAGCGGGTGCGTGATGGGAAACCTCAGCATTGAGATTCCTGACGAGGAATGCGTCAAACTGTTCCGCTACGAGGACGGCGACGGCATCGCGGCATATCTTCTAGTGTTCCCGGAACACGACATGAAAGCGGTCAAGCCGCGTATCGACGCGCAGCTTGACCACGAGACGGCGATGTCAGTAAATGCGTCCGACGCTCTGTTTGGGGGCGTCGTCGATCGCCCACCACAGCGCGTTGGACGGGTTGATGTGGATGGTGTCCGAGCTGGTGCCCTTGACGGATCCGCTGACGGTCACGACCGTACCGTTCTTGGCCGCTTCCATCAGATCCTCCTCAAGGCTCGCTCGATCCTGTCCCTCGGCAAGCTTCACATGGACCGGTTCGCCGGTTCCGGTGCCGAGCGTGAGTCTGTCACTCATGATTCTTCTCCTAACTGTTCGGCCCGCACGTCGGAAATGCGGGGTGACACCGATCTTAGGAGAGGGCCGGGCGGTTCTCCTAACGCCGCCCGGCATCGCACACGCAAAGGAGGCGCGTGATGGGTGTCTATGAAATACGCCGCCGCCAGCTGAGGAACGGATCCTATACCGGCGGCGACTACGTCAGCGTCATCAAGGCGGCGAGGCTTACCTACGGACTTGGCGAATCAACAACTTCGTCTCATCAACGGATTTATCCAGAAGCGTCATCGCATACGCGAGATCGTTCAATCCCTTCGCAAGCTCACGCTGCGAGTAATCCGTCGCCGAATTGGAGGCGTTGTTGAGATGCGTTTGCGCGGAATAAAACCAGCTTGTCGCATCACTCATAATTCTTCTCCTAACTGTTCGGCCCGCACGTCGCAAATGCGGGATGACACCGATTTTAGGAGAGGGCCGGGCGGTTCTCCTAACGCCGCCCGGCATCACACACGCAAAGGAGGCGCGTGATGGTCTTGCAGAACGAGCTCAAGGATGCGAGCCGTATCCCGTTGAAGGACAGGCTCGCATGGACCATCCCGCAGGCCGCGAGCCTGTACGGGATCGACTACGACGGTCTGCGACAGGCTGTCAACCAGGGCGACATAGACACGTTTCGTCCGCCAAGCAAACGAGGAACGCCTTCCCGCCGCCACATCAGACGCGAGGAGATGGACCGATACGTCAAATCGTTGGAGGAGTAAGCATGAACGACATTCGCAAGGAGCTGTGATGGCACTCAGGAGAATCGACGCGGAAACGCCGCTGACGCCACCCGCACCGCCGAGGGACACGGTGATCATGTTCGGCTTGACCGGCTACGCGATTCGCGTCACGGGCAAGGGCGCCAGCCTCATGGAACTCGACGTCGACGGAAGCCACGAGCTGGCGAGCATCGGAAAAGACCAGGCAAGGACATTCATTCAAAGCATCGGAGGCGCAAGATGACCGACAACGACTATCGCATCGAGGACAGGTCCGAAAAGGGGAGGCCGAACTACACGCTCAGGCGTGTGAAGTTCGCGCTGGCCGTGGTCGGTCTGGTCGTGAGCGTGACGCTCATGCTCACCTGGCATGGCGGGAGCCTTGCGGGCGCGCTTGTGGTGGAGGGCGTGTATCTCGCCACCGCGTTGTGGCTGGTGGTGCGGTTCGCGCCCAGGGACGGCGGTGACGACTGACATGGTGTTCGCCGGCGTACAAGGACGCGGGATGGCGCGGAACCGGGGGTGCGTGTCCTTTCATCTCACATTGCATTTTCACGCATGCACTCTCGCATTCCCCGACCGTCGTCCGTTCCGCTGGGGGTTCGAATCCTCCCGCCGGCGCTTGGCCGGACCGTCAACGCCGCCCGCATCCCCGTTTCGTTCAGCTTTCCTGGGGTGTGGGAACGATGGGCGCGCTTACTTGCTGTCATGGCGCCCAGCGGTCCGGCTCATATCAATCAATCAAGGTCAAGGGAGGAACCGATGAAGGAGATTCTGCCGCATTGGCATTTCAGTCCGAACGCGCCCGTCATGGGCGCCGACGAGGGGAGGATGACGCGTGGCGACAGGGCCGTGGCTGAGGCGTGCCGTCGAGTGATGGAGAGCGAGACGTGGAAGGAGCTGGTGATCCTCGAATCGTTGGGCGTGCGCTTCACCGAACTGGTGGGCCGGTTCGTGTCCGAGGTCGCGTCTCCCGTGTTGGAGGCGATGCCTGGCGACGCTTTCCATCAGGGAGCGGCCGCGCAGTTGTCGCACATGGTGAAGACCAGGGATGGTGGCGAGACCATCCGCATCATCAAGACTCTCGCCGTGAAAGGTAGGTTCTGATGGCTGGTGAGACGATCATCGCGGTGGTGGGCAATCTGACCGCGGATCCGGAATTGAGGTCGACGAAGAACGGCAGGAGCGTGGCGGGGTTCACGATCGCGTCCACTCCTCGCACGTTCGACCGGCAGTCGCAGCAGTGGGTCGACGGGGACGCGTTGTTCCTCCGTTGCACGGTGTGGGGCGACTTGGCGGAGCATTGCGCCAATAGTCTCGCCAAGGGCATGCGTGTGGTCGCCCAGGGCAGGCTTACGCAGCATTCGTGGGAGGACGAGCAGCATCAGAAGCGTTCCTCCGTGGAATTGCAGGTCGATGAGATCGGCCCTTCCCTGCGGTATGCGACGGCGCAGGTGGCCAAGGCGCAGCGGGGTACGGCTGGAGCGTATGGCAATCCGTACTCCGCTCCGGCCGGCTATACGGGCGGGGCGGCCGCTGCGGATTCGTTGCCGCCGTCCGACCCGTGGGGCACCGACCAGGCCACGTCTTCCTCGTCGTTCGGCTCGTTCGGACAGCCTGCCGAACCGGAATTTTAGAAAACCAAAGGATGAATCATGGGCATCACGATAGAGAATCTGCAGGTCGACGACCTGCACGCCAATCCAAACAATCCACGCAAGCAGGTCGGCGACATCGACGAACTGGCGTCGAGCATCCGAAGCCAGGGCATCAAACAGCCTTTGCTGGTCACGCCGACAGGCGAGACGGACATCGACGGACACAAACAGTACCGCGTCGTCATCGGCCACCGCAGGCTCGCCGCGGCCAGACAGGCGGGACTCTCGACCCGTGCCCGCGATCGTCGAGGACGATGGACGCGCGCCGCGAACGCGAGATCATGCTCGTGGAGAACACGCAACGCTCCGACCTGACTCCGATAGAGGAGGCCGACGGCTACCAAGGGCTTCTCGACCTGGGCGTGCACGTCAAGGAGATGGCCGAGAAGACGGGACGCAGCGACCGTTTCGTCCGCAGACGGTTGAAGATAGCCAGAATCCCGCAGGAGACGCGCGACATGTCCGCCGATTTCAGCCAGATGAGCCTCGACCAGCTCGACAGGCTCGCGGAATTCGAATCCGACCCGGACATGCAGCAGGAACTCGCCCGCGCCGACGACTTCGACTGGACCTACCAGCGGCTCTCCCAGGAACGCAGGAAGACCATATGGCACGACAAGGCGCTGGAGGCGCTCGCCAAAGCCGGAATCAAAGTCGAAAGCTTCCCCGACGGGAAAAACTTCTGGAACTGGCATCCGCACGGCTACAAGGCCGCCCACTCGTTCTCCGATATCAACACGGACTTCTGGACCTCGTTCATCAGGGAATCCGACTGGCCGGAAGCCAGAGTGTACTCGTATGAATACTGGTTCTGCACATACACGCCCATATCGGCCGACGAGCTCGAAAAAGACAAGGCCAAGACCGACAAGGACAATGCCATCAAGGCGCGAGGCAGGGAACTCAACCGACAGGCCCGCGAATTCGAAGCCATCGCCAAAGCCAACCGCACCGCATGGCTGAAAGCAAACCTCCGCACCCTCACCCACGAACACGCGGAAACGGGAATATGCCGGCTCGCGCTCGCGGACACTGTCGGCTGGAGGAGCGTGTTCCCGTACCAGTCATACAAGGGCGAGGACGTCATCAGGGAGCTGATCGCGTTCGGCTGGAGCCTGCCGATCACCGAGCATGACGACGAGCACTGGTCGCTGGAATGCAGGGAGAACCTCGACTCGATCCGCATGGTGCTGAAGGACAGGCCGCTTCGGATTCTCGATGTCCTGGCCGCCAGATGGGAGTCGAACATCGGCTGGAACTACTGGCGCTCGCGGCATGGCGTGGACGATATGTGTTGCTGGTACGACGTGCTGGAACGTATCGGATATCGGGTCAGCGAGGACGAGAGGAAGGCGCTCAAGGGCGCGTACCTCGATGGAGGAGATGACGAATCATGAGTATCCAAGCGTTGACATGGGTTATCTACGGTGTAGCGTCGGACATCAAGCACGCGGATTTCCGCACGCTTCTCGTGCTGGCCGACCATGCCGACCCTCAAGGCATGGGAGCGTATCCGAGCAGGAGCACGATCAGCCGGTTGACCGGATACAGCGTGCGTACGGTCTCCTACGCGTTGAAGAGTCTCGAATCCTCCGGACTGATCAGCAGGGGAGACCAGCGCATCGTGTCCAACCTCGGCGGATACAAGCCGACCGTCTGGAACCTCAACATGGGCAGGAGTGCAAAAACTGCACCCCTCGAAACCACCGAACCAGCGGTGCAATATGACTGCACACCAGCAGTGCAAACAGACTGCACACCAGCAGTGCAAACAGACTGCACACCAGCAGTGCAAACAGGGGTGCAAAAAACACGGACAGGTGTGCAAACAGGGGTGCAACATGATTGCACAAGAACCATATCTAAGGAAGAACCGTATATAGAACCTAGAGAGAGTAACGCGCGCGCGAGAAAACCAATCCCAATACCAGCCGACTGGAAACCCACCGAAGAGCACCGGGCGCTCGCCGACAGGCTCGGCATCGACTGCGACACCGAAGCCGACAAATTCCGCGACAGGGCCCTCGACTCGGACGCCCGCTCGGCCGACTGGAACGCGAAATACCGCAACTGGCTCGTCACAGGCAAGGAACGCGGATTCGCCACACCAAAAGATTCCAACGCTCGCCGACGGTATACGTGGGGCAGCGAAGAGGTCAAACGCGTACTCGGCCCGATCTCCTGCGAAGGCACGGACACGTACATGGAGCTCGCGTGCAAGGTCGCCGACCTGCTCAACCAGGGCGTGGACCCGGACATGCTGCGCCGTCAGCTCGCAAACGTGCCCGACAACGTATTGGCCGAACAATTGTTCGAACAGGAGGCGGCGGCATGAACGCCATGACCATCGCACACATGACCGGCATCCTCACATCGGCAATCCAGGCCGCGGACCGATTGGAACTCGACGCGCTCAAAAGCCCGGCGCTCGCCGATATGGACCTTGACCGCATCCGCGATATCAAACGCGACTGCTCGACCTGCATCAGCCTGCTCGACCAGTTCGGAAGGGAGCGACGATGAGCGACCGGCAATTCCAGGAATCGAAACGTGTCGCCTTGCAACGTCAGGGCTGGCATTGCCTGCGCTGCGGGACGAACATCCACGACCCGTCACTATGGCCTGGACGCAGTGGCCACCACAGGCAGTTGCGCCGTCGTGCCGATCCCGCCGTGCGTGACCTGCCGTGCAACATCGTCGAACTGTGCGGTTCCGGCACGACCGGCTGTCATGGTTGGGCGCACGCGCATCCGGCCGAGGCGGAACGGTTCGGCTACATCATCCCGAGCTGGCGGGATCCGCTCAGCATGCCGATACGCGACTGGAACGGCGACTGGTGGTGGCTGCTGTCTAGACGGCACGGCGCAACGGCTCACGCAAAATCGAAATCATCGAATGGCAAAGCGATTGGAAGGAACAATCATGAGGAAACAAGACAAAGACCGGAACATGAAGCCGGAGGCGCTGCTCTGGCTCGATTTCGAAACGACCGGTACGGACAGGGACGACAGTCTGCCGTTGGAGGTCGGCATGGAATGCACCGACGTGCTGGGAGAACATTCGTATGGATCCCTGCATCGCATCATCAGACCGGACTATCTCGACCTGCTGGACATGAGCCCGATAGTGTTCTCCATGCACACGGACAACGGCCTCCTGTTCGAACTGTTGAACGGCTCCTACAGGAACGACTGCGTGGAAGCGGTCGCGAACGCCGTGGAGGAGTATCTCGAATCCCTGACGCAACGCTTCACCTTGGTTCCGGCCGGAACGAACGTGGACTTCGACATCGACTTCCTGAAACGACTCGACATGGATCCGAACAGGTGGCTGTCCTACCGCAAGTTCGACCTGACCACGCTCCGCCGCTACCTCACGTTCCTGGACTGCCCCGAAGACCCGTACAAGACGCATGCCGGCACGCACAGGGTACGCGACTGCATCAGACGCGACATCAACGACTACAAGCGGTACCGCAAGCTCCTGAAGGGAGCATGGTGATGACAACGAAGGAAAAAACCACGAAGACCGCATTCAAGGAGACACGACTGCGCAAATGGCGCAAACCAGTGCCATGCCCGACCTGCGGCAGCCAAAACATCAGATTCGACCCGTTTGCCCGGGCCGTCAACCGGAAAACATCCGCCATACGACAGTTCTGGGCCTGCGCCTGCCAACACCACCACGGCATCCTCATCATCACCAGCCACACCGACCTCAAGGAAGCCATACGCGCATGGAACAAGGAAGCCACCAGACAAGGAAGGAAACACTCGAAATGAGAAAACGCAAACCACTCGCACTCGCCGGCATCAGCCTGACCGCCATCACCATGTTCCTGCTCACACCGGTATTCCTCCTCGCGCTCGCGGGATGCGGGAGCACGCCTCACGAGCCGAAGGATTCGACCACGGAATCCGCCACCCGGTCGCAGTGCAGCTCAGACTCCAGCAAATTCCAGACGTGCACGGTCACGATGCCGGACACGAGGCGCGTCACCTGCGTCTTCTACACGTCGAACCGGGCCATGTCCTGCGACTGGGCGCACGCTGACGGCGCGGACAAGGTGGAGGACTGATCATGGCCGTCACGAAACGCAAGGCGGAGATGGTCGTCACGTGGCACGAGCGCGGCGTCGACATCGAGACAACATGCAGGATGCTCGGCGTCACCCCGCAGGAGGCGAGCGCGCTCATCCGTCAGCACGCCGCGGAGCGGGAGCGTCGGGAGCGGGCGGAGCGCATGCGCCCGAAATTCATCGAACCGCCCATGTTCTAGGCGCCTTTATACGCCTTTATATGCCCGTATACGTCTGCAGAAGGAGCGTAAAAATGGATCGGAACTGCCAGAACTGCGATAAGCCGGTCGAGGAGCCATGGACGTTGTGCAAGGCGTGCCGGCGCGGGTACGCGCGGCTCCTGCACCGGCTGCGCGTCAACCTGTACCGGCTCCAGTCGGTCGCGCGCCGAGAATACCGTCTCACGGAGCCTGGTAACGGAGGCAGGCCACAGGGAGGCGACGCGCCCGCACCCGTCGACCTGCACGCCGTCGACCTGCTCGACCAGACCGAGCAGGCCATCGAACAGGCATGCGCGGACGCGGGAACATGGCTCGGCAGGTGGCAATGGCTCGCAAAACGAGCGCCAGTCATCCTGCCCCTCCTGTGCAGGGCGTCGAACGCCGGATGGCACATGCGGCGCCTCACCCGGGCATGCGAGCGAATCGAACGGATCGTCGACCGCATGCCGCGCTCGCGTAGGATCGTCGGCACTGTGCCCCGAATGCGGGCGCGAAGTCCTCGCCGCGAAAGGCGAGACGCTGAGGCTCTGCAAATGCGGCAACCCCGTCAACGTGACCGAGCTGCGGGAGCAAAGCCGAGCCAAGGCCGAGGCAATGCACATCACCAAAACCCCGGCAGGCATGAGCCAATGGCTCAGGGAAAACTACGGGTACGAGGTCAGCCGCAAGACAATAACCGATGCTTTGCGACGCGGGAAGCTGCCCAGCAGCAAGCCGGTCGAAGGCGGCTATTGGGAGTTCAGCATCCGCGAGATAGTGGCTTTCGCCATGTCCAAGGCTTGACAGTAATACGCATAATGCGTATAATAATGGGTATGAGGTTCAAGGAAATCGAGAAGATGCTCCGCAAGGACGGATGGCGACTCTACTCGCAGAGCGGAAGCCACTGCCAGTACACGCACCCCGACAAGCCCGGAAGGGTCACCGTCCCCAAACACAACGGAGACCTCGCGCCCTTCACCGTCAAATCGATATGGAAACAAGCCGGAATCAACGAAAGAAGAATCAAATGAAACTCGTCTACCCGGTCGTCCTCTACCCATCCGGCGTCCCCGGCGGGTACACCGTGCTCTGCCCCGACATGCCCGGCCTCGTCACCGAAGGCCGGAACCTGCCCGAAGCGCTCGACATGGCCGTGGACGCCGCCAGCGGTTGGGTGCTCGGCGAACTCGAGGAAGGACGCCACGAGCCGCACGCCACCAACATCGCCGACGTGAAACCCGACGGACCGGGCGGCATCGTCACCCTCATCAGCCTCGACATGGACTCCTACGCCGAAAAATACGGCAGAAAATCAGTGCGCAAGAACGTCACTATCCCCGCATGGCTCGACACGTTCGGCGAACAGGCCGGAATCAACTACAGCCAAGTCCTGCGCGAAGGACTCGAACGCCGATACAACGACCTCCAAAACACCTGACATGCCCACCCCGCAATTCACCGAATGGCACACCGCCGAACATCTCGAAAACGAAGAAGACATCAGACTGTATCTGGACGCCTGCAAGGCATACGACGACCCACGTCTGATGAGCTTCGCGCAACGGGAAGCGGCCAAAGCGCGAGAAAACTTTTCCAAGCGGGAGTAGGCTGCCGCCACCCCGTGGTATACTTCGTATCAGGATTAGTGTGAAAGCCCTAGGAGATATGTTCTTCTAGGGCTTTCACATATCCAGCCACAAGGGTTCGGGGCGCTGCTGCTCAAGGCCTGCGAGCGCTTCGCGCGGACATTCGACGCGGGCTAGTCCGCGTGCTTGCGCGGCCTGCCTCCGCCGACGCCTCTGCCGGGGCGCTTCGCGTTCCACTCGTCGATCGTCTCCGGGAGCCAGCCGCGCGTGCGGCCTATCATGGCGTCGGGTTCGGGGAGCTTGAGGTTGAGCAGGCCGCCACTGGTTATGCCGAGGCGTTCGGCGACCTGCTTGACGCCGAGGTATTCAGTCGCCATCGTTGCGCCTCCAGCCCGCGAACAGGCCGGCAAGCCCGGCGGCCACGGCGAATCCCGCAGCCCCGTAGGGTTGTCCCGCCGATGCAAACATGGCGGATATGACGGCGAACAGCATGCTCATGACGCCCAGTGTTCTTGATTTGCTCATGATGTTCCATGGAATATAGGATTGGCGGAGGGGTTCCGGCTAATAGGCCTAGCCGGAACCCGTCTTACTTCTCTCTGCGTTTCCGCTTGGACCGGCCCTTCTTGTCGGGCTTGCCCCTGCGGACCTCGACCCAGATGGTCACCGCTATGGCGGCCCAGCTGGTGATGAGTTGCATCCAATCCTTGAGTTCCATGTTCACCTCCTTTCCTGGTCGATATATCTATAGTAATATAATTACTATAGATATGCAAGGCGGGAGTACAACGACACGCCGACCACGACGGTGGAGAGAGAGGTGGATGCCATGCCCTCCGCGAGCCGACGCGAGCGCTGGTACACCAGCGACAGGCGGTACCGGCTGCCCTCCGACTGGGGGCGGCGCAAGGCCGCCGTCCGAGCACGCGCACACGGCAGATGCCAGGCCGCCAGCCACGCCCCCGGATGCAACGGGGTGGGTACGGAGTGCGACCACATCGTCGCCGGCGACGACCACGACCTCGACAACCTTCAATGGCTGTCGCACGAATGCCTACAAAGCCAAGACCGAGCGGGAGAACGCCGAACGCAACCGACGACGCAAGCTCGTGAGACTGCATCCGAGCGAAAGACAACCCGGACTGCTAGACTGGACGCCACGCCGGGTG
>CYGL01000099.1_pt1 | contig 42463 bp, 67 predicted proteins | sample 485531 | NCBI WGS metagenome assembly CYGL01 (sample SAMEA3497897, study PRJEB9818) | human gut metagenome | reverse complement strand
TCTTCATTCTTCGCAAATGTCATTTTGTTACTCATTTCTTAATCCTCCTTATATGGCTTTGGCAGTGGCTGCCATGCTACAATACCTGTCCAATCAATTTTATTTTTGCAATTCGTACAATCTGCAAAAATCCATTCTTTTTCTACGTATGTAATATGCCATCCAAGCAAAATCTTCCATCAGTAACCAAATAGCATTCCTCATAAGGCATTTTGATCTCCGGTAATCTCTCACTGACCGGAATCCAACCATTTTCTTTCTCGTCCTGTTCCAGATCGTCTTGAAGCTGTTCTATCATTTCAAAAACATCGCTTGCCAAAACCATCTGGTGGTCATCCGCAAGTTTCTTCATGAAATCATGATAATCCGATAATCTGTCTTTGATATGGCTCATGCTTCCACCTCCTCATAAGTTTCCTTGAATATATCTGGCTTACACGGATAAAATTCGCCGTGAACGCCGCGGATGATATAATCGCCGATATTCGCAAGATGTTCGCCCTCTAATGTCTTAATAACCAATCCACCCGGAACCTTCCATTCGTCGATATAGAAGTTGTCAGATATAATCGGTAAATCAGATGTTATATACTCCTCCGGACAATTGCCATTTGTCAGGAAATCGAACATTTCTCGCTTATTTGTACCAGTCCACTGAAGTGCATCAATTACAACTGGTTTCTTTCTGTACTTCATACTTCCACCTCACTGTCTTCTGGCATCTGAAATGTTTCGAACAATGTCAGTCCAGTTTTGAATGCCTTTTCGTATTTGTATCTTTCATAGGCTTCCTGAATCATATCCAGCACTTTCATGGCTTTTGCTTTGGTGGAATATTCTCCGAGCAAGCAATACCATCCATTATCTTTTTTTTGCTATTTATCACTCCGCCTGAAACTTCGACATCGAGTAAATTTTCAAATACAGCTAAGACTTCTTTATTCTGACTTCTGATTAACATTTTGTGTCCTCCTTATCATTTACTCTTCGATTCCACTGTTCTACAGCTTCTTCCTCTGTTTCTCTCCAACGTTCAACCATTCCATCACATTCTGTACAGGTTACGAGATATTCTTTTCTCGAATCGCTATATTCATTAATCAGAATTTCTGCTTTCCCTCCGCAAAACGGACAAGATTTTAATTTCTCCATTTCCATCCTCACTTTCCCCACGTGAGCAACTGGCACGCTATTGTGCAGTGATACATGGTTTTTAATACTCGATAAAATCAGATAATTCCATCTGACCGTCTAAATTATCATCATTCATCCACCACTTAAACACGTCTTCGCCCGTTTCCCATTGGGTTTCTAGCCCCTTTTCTTTTCGAGCATCTAGCATTCTCCCAAACGTCCTAATATAAGACTGTTTGTATTTGGGAAAATCTGCAAATTCTTTATACCTCTTATTTCCCGCCATCGGACAACCGATACAGCCAACGCGATCATATCCACATTTGTACAACTCACAGGTTTCTATATGCTCTGAATTGATGAAATCCCATATATCAGAATCTTTCCAGTCAATTATGGGATTAACAATCATTTTGTTTTTTTGCATACAGAGTTCATTCATTCTTCTTTTAGAATCATTGTCATTCATAAGCATAATTGACGTAAATTTTTCTTTAGTTGCCTTGGTTGCACCAATTTTTTCAAATTCTTCTCTTTCTTTTCTCTGTCTGCTTTCGTCCCATCTCACGCCAGTAGCAATATATCTATTTGCACCCCCCGTTTCTTTAAGGACTTGACAGCAGTAGCGAACTTGTCTTGTTGGTGGTATCAATTTTAATGGAATTAATTTCCACATCGTGATATGTTCGCCTTTATACTTCGGCATTTCTATTTCGCATTTAATTCCTTTTTCTTCCAGGCTTTTAAATACCTTTCGTATATGCCGTACAGTTTGTGGTGCATCTGCTGTGGTGTGGCTATTATGTACCTCAAATGGTATGCCCCCCCTACGAAAGAGTTCTAACATCACGTCAGAATCTTTCCCGCCGGAATATGTGCACACAAGTGGCTTTCCATAATGTTTCAGTGAGAGGTCAGATGCAAGTCGAATTCTCTCAATTGCTTTTTGCTCTAAATCCATTTATTTCTCCTATCCAAACGCTACCTGTCCGTTATTCTGCATATAAATCATTGGTGCAGATTTGCGTTCTCCAACTTTCAGATACGGACAATTTGCTTTCACAAGTGCTTCTGCCATAACCGGCACAACACTGTTTCCGATTCTTGCTACCTGCTTTGCAATCGGGTAACTTCTCCATTTGTAATCCCGATCAATGATGTAATCTTTCGGGAACCCTTGCATTACCTTTAATTCTTCTGGTTTTAACATTCTGAGGAAAATATCTGATATGATGTATTTCTCTCCATGAATATCTACTAAAACATTTACTAGCCCGAATCTGTCTTTTGTGGTAATAGTCCCGAGCGGTTCATTTAACACCTGTCCGCATCCTGTTCCATAATATTTAACCAGAAAAGCGGATATCACGCCGAAGTGACCGGGTGATGTGGTTATCGTACGCAGTGGCTCATCACAGCCCTGACCGATTCCAGTCTTGTAATACTTCGTGATAAAAGCTGTTACAAGTCCATATCTGTTTGATGTATCAATGGTCTTAATTGGCTCAGTCAGCAATTGTCCTCTGGAATCGCCCTGTCTGGTCTCACCATGGTACTGAATGATAAATGCCAGTGCATCTTTACTCTTCACAATATATGGATCTGGATTATCAACGATATATTTCTTGATACCATTTGCAATGCGTTTCTGCGTTGCTTCTGCCAGTGGCTTTGGACGGTCAAAGATGCTTTTGCCTAAGTCTGACCAATCAATGTAGTCTCCACACTGTTCGTATGGTTTCAGACCGTCTGTTCCGAAACGATTATGCGTAGGTTTTGGCCATACTATCTGCTTTCCGTCTCTGCGGAATACTGCATACCAACGTTTCCTTGTAGTCGGCGCTCCGTAATCCGCAGCTATCAGTTCTCGGCTATCAAATTCATATCCAATAGATTCCATGGCAGTTATAAATTTGTTATAGTCTTCTCCCATTCGTTCCTTAATTGGATGTCCTTTCTCGTCCAACGGACCCCATTGTTGGATTTCCTCTACGTTCTCCATGATAATTACATCTGGAAGAATTGCCTTTGCGTGCTTATATACCGCCCATGGAAGAATGCGAAGCCCATGTTTTCTCGGCTGACCGCCTTTTGCCTTTGAGTGGCTTGTGCAGTCCGGAGAAGCCCACATCAACGCTACGTGCTGATTTCCGACATATTTCTGCAAATCTACCCTGAAGATATCTTCTGTCAGATGTAGCGTCTCAGGATGATTCGTCTTGTGCATCAGGATGGCATCAGGGTCGTGGTTAATTGCTATATCTACTGATCTGCCAAGCGCCATCTCAATTCCTACGGACGCTCCACCGCCACCGGCGAAGCAATCTATAATTAAATTACACTCCATATCTCTCAATCAGCTCCTTGTAATCATCGCAAATCCGAATATGATGCTTCTTTTCCAGATCATCAACCATTTCAGACAGTGATGTTTTTTTGGAATTAATATCATTGATGTAGTTATTAATCCTCTTTATAGTCCTCATGTACCGCTTCCAACCCCATCCATGCAATTCATGCATTACATAAAACAAGATTACGAAATTCAGCACGTCAGACCAGTTCTTTCCGTCCTCAAACCCATCATTAAAGGCTTTCAGTTCCATTTCCTTTAACTCTTTCTGGCAGTTCTGGATAGACTGTGCGAACATATTGGCCTGCTGATTCGTGTACGGGATGAATGCTTTCTTTTTCTGCTTAATCTTCAGCTTTCCCATCCCACAACCCTCCTTATATTTTCTGTTAAAGTATCAAACTGTTTTAACATTTTCCGGCATCCGTTTCTGGTCACCTGCATGTCTTCAGCAGAGTCATCTATCCAATATTTTCCGTCAATCAGATAGCTGTTATCCAGAAATGTATGGAATCTGCATTTAGTAAGCCCAAATTTATTCATGATTTCTCTTTGTGTCAAGGACTCTACAAATTCGCCGTCTGCTGCAACAATGTCATAAAGTTTCATTTCGTCTCCTTATTTATCTTTCTTAATCCGTATCCTACCGGCGCATATGCTCTATCAGCGCTGGGGTGGTTCGTTCTGAGCAAGTCATCATCAATTAGCTGATTGACATGCTTCCAGACCGTAGCTCTCCCGGCATCTACTTTTTCGGAAATCTCTGTGATTGACGGTGCGTATCCAACCAGTTTGATATAACTGACGATATACATATAGATTTCTTTTCTGAGAGCCTGTCCCTGCTCATATCTGTTCTTTGTGTTGTACATCTTTTCTCAACTCCTTTTGCTTGGAATCAATAAATTTGCAAAATGCTAAAACAAGTTCTTTGGCTAATGGATCTGGATATATTTCTATTAATTCCATACAGCGATCATAAGCTGCTTTTGAATATTCATCTGTAAGTTCAACCAGATAAAATTCTTTTATTGATTCCCATAATTTAGGCATAAACATTGCTATGATCGGAATATCTTCTTTCTTTACGCTTGCCATTTCTTCTCCCTTAAATGTGTAACGTGTAACATAAGTATTTAATTTTTCCTATAATTACCTTTTTATATAATTATTAAAATATACTTTATAGTAAAATATTAGTTACATTAGTTACACTAAGTAAAAAATCCAGTATTTATAAGGGTTTGAGGGTGTTTCCAGAGTGTAACTAAGTGTAACTAGCCGTAACTAGAATTAATCAAATGGTATCTCACACTCACACATTTTCTCAAATTCACTTAATTTTCTGACTTTTTGGTAGCATATCTGTGGACCGTACTTTCCGCATCTCACCCGTTTTCCACCATTTTCCCTTTCCCATCCGTCAATGCAGTTCTGCATGATAGAGTGGATTTCATTGGACTCAAACCTTGTGGGCTTGCGGCCCTCGTTACCCAGCGCTTGCTCATATAACATTGCGACGCAAACGCGAGGTTCCGTTGTATGGTCTAGCCATTCTTGGATAATCCCAACCCTTACATCCTCTTCCATAAATTCTTCCTGTTTGTCCTCTATATATTGCTGCAAATTCTTCGGAAGAATTAATTTAGGCGTCCTATTGGCCTTTTCAAAAAGTTCCATTGCTTCTCCCCAGGCATTTGTAAAGTCTGACGCTACGGCTTGCGGATCATCAAACATGGATTTCAGAACATGATCCTTTCTTGTGACTATTGGAAGGAATCGTCTGTTGCCCGTTCTATCGGTCAAAAACCGGTCATTATTGGTTGTGCCAGCAAATACGCACACTCTTGGTCTCTGCTCCGTCCTGCGGCCATATGGAGGTCTGTACGTGTCTACTGTGGACGTTAGAAATGCCTTGATACTCTCAACCTCTTTTGCCTTTTTGGTCGCAAGCAACTCTGCCAGCTCCACCATCCACATACCACGGAGCTTCTCTGGAGCTTTATCACCTTCGACTGTATTGAAGTTGTCGTTATACCACGCGTTATTGAGAGATAAGAGCCTCAGGAACGTAGATTTTCCAATTCCCTGTGATCCATACAGTACTGGCATGTAGTCAAACTTGCAGCCCGGGTGAAATGCCCTACTGATTGCACCCAGCATAAACAACTTCATGCACTCCCTGGAATACTCCGTGTCCTCCACTCCCAGATATTCCGGAAGAAGCTTTGAAATATATCCCGTTTTTTTGTCCCATTTATTTTTGTGAATATCCATAAGCATATCAACAACTGGATTAAACCGGTTTCTGTTAGCTACGATATTCAACGCTTCCATGATTTTTTCAAGGCTTTTCAGGCTGTATTTGGATTCTATATAAGATTTCAGGTTGCTGTCGTCGCTATTACTCCACTCCCGGTACATGTTCACATGTTCCCACGGAAGACTGCCGCAAACAAAAGGCGCGTATGATAACTCGTTATATTTGATATGTCCATACAAATCAGGATCGTACTCAATGGCTTCACACATGTTCTTAATGCTCTGAATCATTGTCCCTTTTTCTGTAAAATCAAACTCCGGTTCTCTCCAGCCTTGCGTTGCAACCCCCTCTGAGTCAATGTGGATGGGCTTTCCTTTGTCATATTTAGTCGCACTTGATACGATGACCCTGACTTCCTGTTCAGTTAATGGAGGTGAGCAGGAGCTTTCATTCTCAGCCATGGTAGCAGCAAACACCGATTGATCTGAAGCCCCTTTCGCCTGCATCATGCATGCAAACCGAAAAAGCATTTGATTTCTTTGTCCTGCTGCCACAATATTTGGCATAGTGAAAGCTGCGTTTTGCTTCTGATCGTCATGATTTAGGAAATATTCCACATTATTGTCAGCCCTCGCAATTTCAAATTCGTCTGGAGAATATTCCCATTCATACCGATTACCATTTTTATGAATTGATGGAGGAGCTACTACATATCCGCCATTTCCACGGATGTCTACGCCGTCAATGATTCCGGCTCTGTTTTTTACTTTTCCATCTCCGCGGTAATACAGATGATACCCGCCACGGCCTGTAATAGCCGTCCACGTCTCTGGAAAGTCTCCATGTTCGCGCTGCCAATCTTCAAGTGAATGGTATCCGTCTATTCCGCGATCCTCATCAATGTCCAAGTCAATTACAAAAACATTCTGGCTGACTGCACCTGTTGCAAGCCCTATATTTGCGTTTGGATATTTCTGCCACCAGGCTTTTATTTGCGCTGCATCGGTAGTTGCGTCTTTGCAGCCATTCCTAGTAAGCGGTACTTTATCACGATATTTTAATGGAAAAACAGCAAATCCTTTTTTTGCGTACTCAATAGCGGCATCGTACATGCTCGGATATTCATTCATTGCAAACTCCTATGAGCTGATTTAATGCTTCTGGTTTGTTTAAAAGATTCATAAAATCTTCTATCGTTTTTTCACGAATAGAATATATATTATTATCCGAATCATGAGCAACGATAGTTCCAGAAATATAAAAGCTTTGAATGATACCATTTTTATCTTGTGCATTTATCTGTTTTCCACAATTAAACATTTCCGCTTTAAACCCTGCATCAATTAATTTTGTATACGCATATAAACTTTTATCCATCAAACTCACCCCTTTCCAGTCTTTCTTTTAAATCTCTGTACAATATCTCTTTTATCAACTTTCCAGACGTTTCTTCCTTACAAAAAACCACATTCATGTTGTATCGGACCATCCATGCAACGCTAGAAGCCAGAAATGCATTGGAGTTGAATTTGCTTCGATATTTACCGTTCAGAAGATTTTCCCAGTTTGAATTTTCACAGATGAGATAAATCCTACACTTCTGATCTAGTGCCCGTTCGAACTCTCTTTGGAATCTCTCGCGCCCTCTGGTAAAACATGCGGCCAATTCATCTAAATTCATTTTTCGCTCCACTACACAGAAAGGCTTAATTGTGCTATTGGTATCAAACAGCAACTCACCATCCGGCAATACTACATTATAGGTATAATCACCGTAATCCAATGTTGCCCGGCTGTACGGAACGGAAAAGGATTTATACCGCTTCTCCGCCCGTTCAGTCGCCTGCTCTCTGGAATCAACAAGAATCTGGAAAGACTTTAAGACTTCTTTTTGATCGAAAATATCCATAGCTTAGTTAAATGGCAGTTCCTCGTCGGTCCCGTCCGGAATGCTCATAAATCCATCTGAATTAGTGTGCGAAGAATTATTGCTGTTTAAAAGTCTATCCTTTGGAAGCCTATAATCACCAGAACGGATTTTATCAACCTTGCAGAAGGCCGCCAGATTGGTAGATCTTCCAACACTTCCATCGTTCTTCTCGTACTCTCTTTCATTGAAAAGACCGCCAGCAATCTTACCTTTGAATTTCTGCTCATCCCAGTCAAAGTGATATCCCGGATTGGATTCTTCAAGGGCTTCTGTGAATGTTTTGAAGCGTCTCTTTGTCCATTTATCTTTTTCTGATCCGTCATCATTTGGAATGTTCAGAAGATAATTGCAGTGCCATTTCTTATCCTCACTCTGCTGAGCTTTATATTCTTTTGCGTAGAATCCCGCATATTCGCCTTCTACGATATCGCAACTGATTTTTACATACTGGCCTACACTGTTATTACAAACTTCGGCTCCAAGAATTTTTACAACGTATCCGCCTTTTGGAAGTACATCGTAATCTCCATAAGCCTGTGTTTTTTCATAATCTCCAAATCTTTTGATTGCCATAGTTATTATCTCCTTTTAAAATATTTGTTATAGTCACAGCACATGGAAATGGCTTCCTCTTTGCTCGAGCATTTCCTGTACTCACGAATTGCTTTATCATGGTATAATTGATGGATATAATGCGATTCGCACCTTATCCGATAGGCATACCGGCCTATTAGAAACACATACCAGTTTTGTTCTCTCATCAAAACTCCTTCATGACTTCAATGACCTTCGTAATATCATTCGGAATATACTCTTCTTCAAATGCTCCAAGCGGTGTTCTTGCAGTATCATTATGAGAAGTGGTTGAAAAGCAATAGGTGTTTTCTTGTTTTACCGATCTGAACAACCAGTTGAATTTACTGTCGATGTTATTTTTCTCAGTCTTTCTACCATTGGTTTTAATTCTGGTAAACTCATAACCTGCATCGGTCATTTCTGTTTGTGTGTGAAACAGCAAGATTACTGTCAAATCGTCCCTGAGTTTTGACGGAATATCTACCAAATCCCAGATACTCGAGGCGAGGTCCATCCACTTGTCATAGCCTTTCTCCTTGCATCTTCTCATTTCGTCAGACACCATAAGGTTGTTTACGGTATCAACAACAAAATAATGGATATGTGGTGCTTTTTCTGCGATGTTCAAAAGATATTTAATGATAGTCTGCGGAAAACTTGTTTTGACGTAATTGTTTTTGTCAGCGGAGTATTGATCTCGCCAGCCTTTCCAGTTAAGTCCTTTCCCGTCACAATCGCAGTAATAAGTTTCCTCTGGATTGAGATTGCGAAGCGATGTGCTTTTACCACTTCCAGGTTCGCCCATGATTCCGATTAGATTTGCCATAACTCACACCTCCACTTTGTCATAAACAATATGTTTACTTCCTTCTATAATCAGAATGCTCGCGATCTGACGTATGGACAATGTGCTTTCGTTGTAAATTTCGGTCAATGCATTATAAGCTTCTCCTGTTACTTTTACTGCTGCATCTTTTTCTGTTATTGCCTGTTTCCTTCTTGCCGGAATATGGATTTCAAAATTACTCATTACCTTCCTCCTTATATGCTTTCTGAGCCGTCAAAAGCCCATTCAGAGCCTGCACATAGCTTGCCAATGTTCTTGCCTTGTATGATTCTTCGATAGGGTTATCTGGGACTGTGGCAAGCTGTATATCAATCAGTCTCAGGACCTCATTAATTCTCTCTTCCATGTTCACACCGCCTTGAAAAAGCAATACAGGTTGTCCGAAGCGTCTCCAAACTTCTCCCCGTCAATGTCTAAAGCTTTGTGGTACTCTACATGGTCCAGAGACATTTCGCAGTTCTCATAATCCAGAATGTAATCTCCTCTTGATTGAAGCTCTCTGAGCAGTTCATTGATACATCCTGCTATCTCCAGACTTGGAAGAAGCTTCATAATTGCTATCTGCTTACTCATTCGGACACTTCCCATCTATTAGAAGTTCCAGTAGGAAAGTTTTGATTATCCTAAGACTTTCGCGACTTTCCTTCTCAAAAAAGAATTAAAGGATACATTTCGATATAAATCCCATTTGAATTTGCCCGCAGGAAGACGAACAGTCTCTTTTCTTTTAAGCCCTCTCACTTCTAAACCGTACCCTGAAAAATCAAAAGTGACACTCGCTGTCGGAACTTCATTCACAACTCTTTTGCAGAGTTCGTAGATTTCGTCAATCTCTTTCTCGAACATTTTCTTATCCTCCTTTTATTTTTACTGCCAGTCTGCTTTCATCTGGCGTACTGCCCATGCTGCCGAAATGCCGAAGAAGATGTTTAACCAGATAGGCACATCCACATATTTCCCGGCAAGCATACACACGGCGATCAATACATATTCTTTCATTTAATCTCTCCAAAGACCCACGCAAGGTTGCTCGCCACCAGTGCGACGGCTGTCACAATCCATGCCGTGAACCATTTTCTTGATTTCTTCTTGCTCTCCTCAACAATTTCAGTCGCAAGCGCTACTTCGATGTCAGCCCATGTGAGCTGGCTTTCGTTTTTAATTTCGCTCATATCGTGCTAATTTCTCCTTATTTGTTCTTATTTGTCTTTACAATTAGCAGATAGAGTAGTATTATTAATCTATCCACTAAACCACACTTAGTGGGTGCAAGCTCTGGGATGGAGTTGTGGCCTCCTCCCGGGGCATATCACACACTTTTTAAAGCCGCTTTGCCTTTCCAGACATGTCCTGTTACCTCGTAGACTTTTCTTGGAGATATGATGTATGTGATTCGTCCGCCGGAAAGGCTTTTTGCTGGCTTGTTATTCTGGATAGCCACGCCAATTGGCAGCCATCCGTATACAATCCCTGCTCGGATTGCTGTAATGGGAAGTCCGATCAGCTGGCTTGCATCGGCTACAGTCATGTTCTCTGATGAGAACTCTGGCATCTGTGGAATACCAGATATAATTCTTGCAACCTCTGCGGCAAACTGATGAACTTCTGCATTCTCTTTGATGTAAGTATCAACTTCGCTCATGTTTTCCTCCTTGTTAATTCGTGATATACTCTCCTTTGAAAGGAGATTAAAATGAAAAATATTGACTTTTCCAACATTGAGTTATCCCCTAGTGAGCGAATAACTCTCCACTTATTACCGATCATCAAATCTAATCGTTTCTTTAAATACCAGACATTAGACTATTTAAACCGCCTAGGCCTGCTTGACCGAGATCACGGAGTTTATACCGTGAACCGAAGTTGTAAAATGTACTTTCGAATCAAGCGTAAAGAGCGAATTAGATTCATAGTTCCAACAGTAATATCAATTGTTGCCCTATTTGCCGGATATGACGTATACAAGATTCCACTTCTGGGCGAAGCATTATCAACAGTAAAGATACTATTGATACATGCAATGGAAAGTTTGGGAATTTTGCCATAAACCACTCCAGCAATGTTTTTCTTCGTGCGAAAAAACACCAGTGGAAAAACTTTTTTATTTGACTCGTTGTTATCACCTCCTTGCTTCACAAGCACGTGAACGTTTGTGAAGAGTATGAGGTTTCTGATAACGGTCGCCGCCTACTGCGGTGCTCATGTCCATATCATCAATACACGGAAATGAAGCCGCACTGCGATGGGTATAATGACCATGGTTTTCAATGTGGTTATGCAAAAAATCAATAACCAGGCTCACTAGCTCATCTGGTCGCTCACTGGGCGATAGGTAACAGTAAAGCCGTAGGTCACATTTTGCAACAGTCTCCACCAGATTCTTTGCAGTGCTGACTGACGGCTTTGTTAAATTGTAATGCGTCCATTTATACTCCTTTCTTGTTTTCTTTCTGGTCAGAATCATCTTTTTTCTCAGAAAAACTTTCCGTCTTACCAAGAATGTAACCCTTGTCAAACTCTGACATATTAGGAATTGCGTCTTTCAGCTTTTCAACGATTCTTTTTTCTTTCTCAGACAATGCACTCACTCCTTTCTTGTGGTATACTCTCCTATGAAAGGAGAGATGTTATGGAAAATTCTGGTTCACAAATCAAATTGTTAAAACGTCTTTATAAAACTGATATACCGTTGTCTGATTTCTCCGATTCGGAAAAAGGAGAAATAGAATATCTTGGGAAACGCGGATTCATTAAATACAGTAAAGAAGATACCGATTCAAGAATCACACCAACCATTGTCTGCATTCAGTCAGCTGGAAAAGCTTTTTATGATTCTTATGTAAGAGACCGCAGACGGTGGTATATCCCTGTTGTTCTGTCCATTATTGCCATTGTAATCAGCTTATTCGCACTATACAAATCTGGACAGGTAATCAATGTCTACATTGACGAAAACAAAATGAATACGGTCACCGCTGAGAATCCTCCAGCAAATGCAGATAACAAATAGGGGAAATTCGGATATCTGTAAATAATTGGTAATCCGTCACCATACTTGCGCAACGCCCTGTGTGCTTGTCTAGCCATTTTTCCATGTGAATAATGCGGGTCACTGTTTATGGAATCCAGGATTTCCCATTTTGTCATGCTGTCATATTTTGACGGTGTTCTGTGAAACATTTGTTGTCACCTCCATCTGCCCTGCCTCGTCAGCACCGGTGGGGCGGTTCCGGTGGACGGTCATTTCTGACCGTTTCGGCTATTACAACTCTCTCTTTACTCTGATGAGCCAATCTTTTTCATCACCTGTACAAATACCAAAATACTCACTTGTTCTACTGAAATAATAGTTAATTCCGTAAATCTGTCTGAATATAATCTGATATACTTCCCATTGTGCCTGGCACCAGTCCGCAAGTGATTTTGTCTTTGCTCCACCTCTTATAGCCCAATCCCAATCTCGAACACATTCCTCAAGTTTTCCACCCAGCTCTGTCTCTAAAAATTTTTCTTTATTTAATTTTGTCATGTCGTTTTCCTCTCTTTCTTGTGGCTTGTTTCTTGCTTTGTGAGTTTATAATATCACGATGTGAGTTATATGTCAACACTAAATATTGACTTTGTGAGTTTTTTATGTTATATTATCATCAGGAGGTGAGGAAAAGTGAAAGACAGAATCAAACAAGTGCGCAAATCCCAGAAGCTCACTCAGGCAGCATTTGGAGACGTAATTGGAGTAAAAGGAAATACCATTACTAATTATGAAACTGGATTAAGAAATCCAACAGATGCAGTTATCAAATCTATATGCAGAGAGTTTGGGGTAAATGAAGAATGGCTCAGAACAGGAAAAGGAAGTATGTTCGTTCCGAAGAGCAAAGATGAAGAAATTGCAGAAATGCTTGCGGACATACAGAAATCCGGCGAAGATTCATTCAGACACCGTCTTGTATCTGCATTGGCCAGATTAGACGATGACGGATGGGATAAGCTTGAAGAGCTGATTGACATGATTTCCAATAAGTAAAAAAGAAAGACAAGGGCAATGCGCAAACCCTTGTCTTTTTCTTTGTTATCCTATTAATCTTTTTATGTATGCGTATATTGTTTTTAGCCAGTGAATATTATCACATTTTTCTATTAGTTCAATAATCTCTTTCTTATAATCCATAATAACCCTCCCTGTCACAACTACCACCTACACTACAGTATATGTCCGGCTTGTGGGAAATAGAATCGAACATTAGTTCGTTTTTGCTATTATACCACCTATCCCGACTCTTGGCAACTGCCAATGATATACGTGAACTTTCGTTATTTCATACATGAACTTCACAATCTCAAAGAAAATTATGCTTTCGCAGAAGAAAAATGCGAGATTGCAAACTTTTCCACCGCAATCATCTATATGTGGATGCTTCTGGACAGAATATTCCTGATACGCCGTATACGAATGAACTATCTGCATATCTTTCTGATTATTGCTTGAAATTATCTTTTGTGGAATATGTACAAGACTAAAAATCTTATAGATCAGTAAAAGAAGTACAAAACACTTAAAACATTTCTTTTTCATCTAAATCACTCTATTTCATTCTAAATCTTTACAATATGCTCTTAAAATGATAAAATAAAAATACCACGAATAACCGTAATTTACATGATATTGCAAAATCAGCGGAACAAAATACATAATCCGCATGGAAAGTGCGAAGCGTGGCGAATAAAGCTATTAGGAGGAGCAATTCTATGAGTAAGAAGAAGGGTGGAAAACTTAAATGGGTAGTTCTGGCAGTTGTCGCAATCGGCGTTATCGGCGCTGTTGGTGGAAATTCGGATTCAGGTACTACATCCACTTCCAGTACATCCACGAAGGCAGAGTCTGCAAAAGAAACTGACACACCTGCACCAATTGAATACACATCCGTATCGGTCAACGATATGATGTCTGCTTTGAACGATAATCCGCTTGGAGCATCAAAGCAATACAAGGGTCAGTATTTAGAAATCACTGGAAAGCTTGGAAATATTGACGCTTCTGGAGACTACATTGACCTCATGGCAGATGGTGATTTTGAAATCATTGGCGTACAATGCTACATTAAAAATGATGAGCAGGAGTCAAAAGTTACATCTATGAAAATGGGTGACATGGTGACTTTGAAAGGAAAATGTACAGACGTAGGTGAAGTTCTTGGATATTCATTTGACATTGAAGAAATAGAATAAATAAAAACCGCCCCGGCATTGGCGTACCGAGACGGCGTTTATACATCTCCGAAGAGATGCTATATTCTGGCAAAACATATTGTATCATCTTCGGAGCAGTCGAGCAAGACAGAAAATTTGTTCGGCTGTTATTTTTATACTCAAACAACAGTTTAAAGAAAAGAGGAATAAAAATGGCGAAGAAAAGAAAGAAATACCCGAAGCTACCGAATAATTTCGGCTCTATTCGGTATCTTGGCAAAAATCGGAGGAACTGTTTTGCGGTGCATCCGCCAGCTACACCGGACGATACCGGTAAACTAAAACGTCCGCCGGCAATCTGCTACGTAGACGACTGGATAAAAGGTTTCACCGTCCTGACAGCATATAAAGCCGGAACGTATCAGCCAGGTATGGAACGAACTCTTGAAGTGTCCCCTACAACCGACATAGACACCCTTATAAGCCGTTTGATTGCTGACTACAATACAATCAAGGGCGTAGAGGATAAACACCCGGAAATCAAGAAATTGACGTTCTCAGATGTATACGAGCAGTTTTATGCGTGGAAATTCCCAGAGGGCACAAAACTGTCGTACAGCTCAAAGGAAGCATACCGGACAGCTTACTCAAACTGTACCGTTCTGTATAATCGTGTATTCGAGGATTTAAAAGCCCCTGATATGCAAAAGGTTATTGATGATTGCACATTGAAAAAACAAAGCCAGATGGCTATCCTGACTCTGTTTAAGCAGATGTACAAATATGCAGTCTACTCAGAAATTGTAACAGAAAATAAGGCATTATATGTTCACGTCAATGCTGATAATGATACCGAACATGGAACACCGTTCTCTGATCAGGAAATGCAAGTACTGTGGAATAATGCGGATAATCCAGAAGTGCAGCTCATTCTTATTATGTGCTACTCTGGCTGGCGAATTGGCGAAGTATTAAAACTCACAACCAACTTGGAAGAAAAATACTTTCAAGGTGGAATCAAGACAAAAGCTGGCAAAAACAGAATTGTTCCAATACATTCTGCTATATACCGTTTTGCTGAACAGAAAGTGCTGACACAAGACGGAAAACTATGCGTGTATACTCAACAGCACCACAGGAAAGCATTGTTCTATCCTACACTTGAACGATTAGGAATAGTCGGTGATCCGAAGCACACTCCACATGATTGCCGACACACTTTCTCTGCGCTGTGTGAAAAATATAACGTCCGGGAGAACGACCGAAAACGAATGCTTGGTCACTCCTTTGGTGGAGACGTCACGAACGCAGTATACGGACACAGGACACTGGAAGAACTCCGAACGGAAATAGAAAAGATAAAAGTTCCATTTGTGACTAACTGTGACTAACGGAACCGTTTTTAATCTTTCTAAAACAACCGAAATATCACTATCGAAATGCCAGAAACCCTATTAAAATCAACGTTTGTAGCGATTTTGCAAGGATTTCCCACATTTCATTTTCATTATTCTAATTATATTTATTGTGACTAACAAATAGAATTTAGAAAATTGCGCAAATGCTTGTAAATACAGCGTTTTTGGCACTATTATATTAGGAAACAATATTTTTATTTGTGACTAACGTGTGTCTAACGACAACAGCTTTAAACTTCCGAAATGATACAATATATGTTTATAAATAAGATTCCCGGGGAATTTACCCCGGGAGTTTTTATTTGGAAATTTCCGTGATTCTGGTAAATGTGCCTTTCTGAATGAACTCGTATACAAATCCATCATCGTTCGGATAAGGGATTCTGACAAAGTACCATTTCTGACCAGAAGCATCTGTCTCTGCATATTTCATTACCTCTACGACTGCACCTTTTTTCAATTTAGGGAACATCTTTGATGGATTACTTGTGCTGGATGTAGTATAACATTTTGTATCTTTCTTAATCTGAGCAATGTATGCCCGAGTATTCTGTTTCTTCGCTGTTACATCTGTAGTGGTAGTTGAAGTTGATGTGGACGTAGGAGAACTCTGTACAAGACTGTAATCTGGTGTACAGAACTTAGTTCCCGGCATCTGACTGTTAAGATAACTCTTTGCGCAAACACCGCCGCCGTTTGCGATAATACCAGATGCGCCGGAAGTGTTGCCCTCGATTGTATAAAATCTGTCCCCGATCACGGCAGTAACAAGACCAGTGTGGGTGAATGTGCCATTTCGGTAAAAGATAACAATATCACCGACTTTTGGATTTGCATTCTTAGTAAAAAGACTTCCCAAAGTCGGACAGTATACATAAGGCCAGTGTTTTAACAGTTTCTTTGCTGTGTCTAATCCGAAAGCTTTCATGAAGCACCAACTCACGAATGCTGCACACCATGGTTCGCCTTGATAGTCCGGCTTAATGTCTCGCCAGTATTTAGTGTAATTGGCAGAACCAGCATTTGCGGTCTTGTCATCAAGTTGACTGTTTGATTTCTTTTCAAGGTAGCCAATTTCGTTTTTGGCAATAAGGATAACTTTTTCAATATTTTTGTCCATAGCGTACCTCCTATATTATTTGATGATATAATTATACTATTTTATGAGGTAGTGGCTCTCTACCACTTTAAAAAATCCGACAGGCGTGATACCTGCCGGATAAGTTAGTTAATCATTTTAAATTCTAATTCACTAAACGCCCCGTCCCAAAAGTCCATGACCTGTAAACCCTTGTATTTACAGGGATTTTCTCATATCTATTGCTATCACCAGTGCCATCTGCTATAGTTAACTAGATGGGAGGTGTAAGCATGGCGAACCATAAAAAGGACGATAAGGACAAGTATGTCAAGACCACAATCAGCTTTGAGCCAGAGCAGTATAAGCAGATGATTTCTTACTGCGAACGTGAAGAACGTACCGCATCATGGGTTATCCGCAAGGCTCTGGCTGAGTGGTTTGAGAAACATGATTGATTCTTGTTAATTTAGGTATTACTGGTATGTATCGGTGCGTATCAGTAATACCGAAACGCCCCTTTAGCTAATTGGTTTCCACTTTAGGTTCTTCTTCCTTGCCAACATCCATCAACTCATTGTACTGTTCCTCAGTAATCCTGCCAGTTGCAAAGAAAATATCAATCTTATTCTTCAAAACGTCCGTCAGTCCGTTTCTTTCTTTAAGTTTCAGTAATGTTCTATATAACATAATCATACCTCCAATTCTGTAAGTGCTACGGCATATTCGCTGTTGACATATGCTTCTGCCGCCTGTAAATCAGTGTCCTGAGTACGTGCGTCCATATCATAGATATAATCTCTTGTATCGTCTATCTGCTGTTTTACATAGTTCCAACCATTCTCCATTGAAATTGGATAGTTGAATACTGTGTAACCATCAAGCTGTTCTGAATTGATAGATATATTTGTAGTCGGGTAATATGTTGCAAGTGCTTTAAGTGCTTGTACCTCTTCATCAGTAAGGTCTATTTCTTTAGGAACTTTAAGTACTCCACTTATATAGACTTCATTGTCCTCAAAGAATTGTTTTGCTGATTCAAGTGTTGTAATCAGAGAATTTTTCCCGAAATAAAATCTCATATCACCGTTCACTATATTTACACCAATTGTCCCTGAATCCCCACTGTACCAACCAATTGGTTTGAAATGAGAACATAATGCATAACAAACATTTGCTGAATTATTTGACTCTTTTATTTCCAAAGTACCGTTACACATCGCATATTTAACGCTTTCATTACTTGAACTAAAACTAAGAGCCTTTAATAAATCGCTAGTGACTTTTTCGATTTCTTTGCACATTCTCACCAGTTTCCCACGTTCCACATCGAAGTAATCACTCACATACTCCTGACCATCAATCGTGACGTTACCACCACTTGAAACAGGGATGGCGTTCAATGTGTATGGGAGAGTGACGGTCTGTTCGTGGTAGGGTTCGTAAGAAGCATCTTTTACTGACGCATAGCGTAGCATTGGTCTGAATTTTATTCCTTTCGCAGTAAACCCCTTGGCAATATGGATATACAATCCAGTTAAAGTACCAGAGATTTCCAAGTGTCCAGAACCTGTATCAGAAGACCATATTCCACCGTTCACCAATGAATAGGTATTGTTTCCTCCCCCTTCTGGACATCCACTTAAAATAACAGGATTTTTAGTGCAATCGTAATTCGTATCTGTTATAATCCAATAATCAGCGGTATCATCAGCTGTTCCATTAGCTTCAATGTAATCTAATAAACCATTTATAAAATATGCAGTAAAAGTTACACCTGAAATAACTTTCTTCTCAGGCAATGTGTTGAAATTAAACAGATTCTTCCCACACACCTTCACAGTCGGATTCACCACGCTCTTAATCTCCTGTGGATAGTCAGGGTTTGGGCTTGGGATGCCGCCGGTGTAGGGTTCGTAGGTATCATCATCTATAGAAGCAAGTCTAATCATAGGATAAATTTTTTTATCACTTATTGTTGCGTTATTCTCAACTCGAATCATCAATCTATAGGTTCCGTCATTAGGTACTGTAAACATAGTTGGTGTATTCTGGCAAGTAGCATATTGTGACACGAGACCAATATCTCTTAATACACCACTGAATGTATTGTTCGCGCCCTCACCCCATCCACTCAAGATATAATTTGTATTTGCTTTTAAATCAATATCTACTGTAACATAAGCCAAATTAGCAGCGGTTCCATCAATATTAATATACTGTAACATTTTATTTTTAAAAACAGTAGTAAAAGTAACACCATTCATTGTAGTAGTCTGCAAAGTAACATTTAGCAAGTTTTTCCCACTGTACTGTTTCTGCTCAGACTTCCCATACAGCATCATATCCATGATTTTGCCGTCATCGCTGTCCTGCAAGTTTGTTTCGCCTTGTGAACTGGCGTAGAATTTGGTGATTTTGGTGGATATGGATTCCTTTAGTGAATCAACATCCTTTTTATTCTGTTCGATCTGCTGTGCCTGTTCATCACTCATGTTGTCGCCTTTGGGTCCTTTATCGCCTTTGTCACCTTTGAGACCCTGTTCTCCATATACGCCTATCACACCTTTTTCTGTTGAATAAAAACTTCCATCAGTGTAATCAGTTCTCTGCCAATGCCAAAGATATTTCTTTTCTGCTGTCATAGTCGGCGGAGTTGTAAGCCACACTTGTCCAAAAGCCTTATCCGTATTAGATGATGACAAAGCATAATAATCTGTTATCTTTTTAATACCTACCCCTTTATCACCTTTAGGCCCCTGGATTCCCTGAGGTCCCATGATGTTTCCGACTTCTTCGCTGTCTCCATCTGAAAACGTTATTGTCAGATTTCCATTTGTGTCAACAGAAGCCGATTTAATAGATATTCCTCTTAGCGATTCTTTCTGCTCAGGAGTCAATGATTCAAACGCCACGGTACCGTCTGCGCCTTTTTCTCCCGGATTGCCTTTATCTCCTTTGTCACCTTTGGGGCCTTGTGGGCCAGTAGGGCCTTCCGCACCTCTTTCTCCTCGCTCTCCTTTTTCACCCTTAGGACCCTGTGGCCCAACAAATTGTCCAGCATTAACCATCTCTGAGATGTCCTCAATAGAACACAGCCGCCTTACGTCATTAGCCGCAAATGCAATGTATAAAGCTTTACCAGATGGAACGGATGGGTCATTGCCAAGAATCGCAACAGGCTCTCCGGGGCGAATTTTTGACGTATCAAAATCGGCATACATACCACGCCGGAACTGTATTGTATATGTGTTACCCATGTTGTCTCCTTTCATGCTGTATTAGACTATCTTTGAAAGTTTATTGGTATTTATATATTCCCTAATTGCTTGGATATGATTTATGAGTTCTGCATCAAGTGCTATAAAATTTCCTTTATTGTTAGGACTAATAAGGTTTCCTTCTTCATCAATAACAGAATATGTATATGCGACTCTGTCTCCTTCTCCTGTAGTCATCAAAGCTATTCCTGTAAGTTTATTTAATTTTCCCATAACATTTCCTCCGTCTCTATAAGTGGATTGTTAATATCTGATATCAACGTTTCTTCCAAATCAGTATAATCAATATCAAGCATCCCTCTTTCAGAATCCGTACCAAAACGTGTAAATTGCTTTTCCTTCTGAATGCTTTTAATTTCCCACGCAAATGAAAGATTTGCAGTTCCACGTACAATAAAATAATTGCAGAATTTTTCAGCTTTATTTACATATAAGCTACCTTCGCCTTCTGGCTGGAGAAAGACCAGATATTCTTGTTCGCCTACGATTTCTCTGAAAATATCGTCAATCTCGATTAAGCAAACACCATTTTCATCTGTCATTCCATGTCCTAAATCTCCAAAATATGGTGTTGCGGTTTCGTAACAATATGCAAGCTGCCTGCCATAATTTTCTGTGTCGACTTCACGATTTTTGTCTCCATATACAGTTAAGTCTCCGCCAACTCTAACTTTCCCTCCGAATTCGCCAGCACCAGTAAACCATACCGATCCGCCAAAGGCAAAATCAGATGATGTGTAATTAGCGTCCATGTTAAAGACAGCGTGTCCATCAGTGCTAAGATACATAATCCATTTTTGCGAGCTAGTATTAAAAATTGAAAGAATTGCACTGTCTGTTCCAAAAGTCTGCTGCAACCCATCCTTTTCTTTATATAATCCTCCGTTCTCTATATTAAAATCAGCGATTTTCCCTTTAGTTGCTACTATTCCATCTTTGTCCCACGAACCAATAACACCGCCTGAAGAATTTAGAATCTGCATTGTACCATTGCTGTTGTTAGCGCCGCCTAGTTTAAGCGTTCCGCCTTGCGCATATGTGAACGAAACATATAACTGCTTATCCTTTAGCCATATACCTTTCGCTTCACCGTTGTTCGTCAGCAGATTAAAGATAGTCTCCTGGTCTAACTGTTTTATGATCTCCGAAGCATCCACCTTTGTAACTTTTACCCATTGCGCCATAGCACTGGTCTGTGTACCTGTGTACTTCCAGAGCATATTGATGTTATTACCATAATTGCCATGATTAGGTGATTCCGGGTAATTACTTCCAGACACATTGGTTACAGAATATGATGGCAACGACTTTGCCGTACTACTTATTTTTGACTTATCGACCACTACGGATTTAATGGAATCTATCTTAAAGCCATAGAAAGAACAACTTGAGCTGTCTGTTCTCCAGTACAACCAAAATGTTGTAGATGGTACTTGAACCTTTGTTCCACCGAATGACGAACCGCCAATCTTAGGCAAGGCCTTCTTTGTTCCGTTATCATCATAGTAAATTTCTATGTAGTCATAAGTTACTGACTCTGTTTTACATGAAGCGTTGAAAGTGATCTCTAAGCCAGCCGTACCTGTGCTAAATACATAGACATCACCTGTAGTCGGATTGATAAATGTATCACCATTGTGTTTTTCATAGTCAGCTACTTTCCACCCGGATGCAGGCTGATTAGATAATGTCGGCGTATAATTTCCGTACCAGTTCCCTGTTTTATCTTGCATGGCGGATTCCGCAGCGGCTCCCGCCACATCTTCAATTGTTTTTCCTTTGAGTGAAAAAGAATTTGCTACAATGTCAACCGCTCCCGTTGCTGTATCGGCTTTAAACGTAACATCGCCCTTGGTGTTTTTAATGACAAGCGCTCCTGAATTAATCCAGTCGGCATTGATTCCAATTGCATACAAGATATTTAATACGGCGTCGCCATTGCTGTCGAATCCGGCTTTCCAAGTTCTTCCGCCATCCACAGACAAAAAGAATCCATCAGCGCTTGTCTTATAGATTACTTTGGAATCAGCAAGCGTAGGCTTGTCATGTCGGTACACAATCACAGAGCCATCTTCCTGCCTTTTCTCTGTATAGAAGAAACCCAGTGTGTTTGCTGCAAGCTCATTCATTTGTTTGAGCTTTACGTCATATGCAGATAGCTTCTTTTCTATATCTTTCTTTGATTGTTCTACTGCCGCTTGCTGTTCACCAATAAACTCGCTTGCATCTTCTTCAGCACTCTTTGCGCTACAGCTCCATGATGTTGAGCCACCGAACACAAATTCTATATCTGTCGCAAATGATCTAAAAATGCGGTTTTTTGTATCAATAAATTCGACTGGATCGCCGAAAGTGGCGTATCCGTTGGCAATTCCGTCACATGAGAAAGGACGCATTCGCAAACCGATTAATTGACTTCCAATTGCTTCAACGCCTGCCTGAGCATTACCCGACAGTAACTGGTTATCAATAGTAATCACATAACCATCCTGACCCGACATATATTCTATCTCATCTTCTACGTATTTGACGCCTGTTACAACAACATCGTCTACGTCATATTGTAGATTCTGAATTGAGAATAATGCATGATAATCGTTATTGCCTAACATACCACCATCAACCACAGTTCCTGTTGTCCATGGATTAAGTGTGCCGCCGTCCAAATCATCACCATTTGTCCAGTTCTTTACTGTTCCGCCATCATAAATAGTCGTATTGGTAAATGTCTTATCAAATGTAATAATCCTGAGCAGATCGTTTTCATCAACTCTTGCATTTCCGCCAGCCATTCCAGCACACATTCCGATTACTGTACGATATGTTGTGCTGGATGGCGACTGCTGAATCTGAAAGTTTGAATTCGGGAACGTCGCATCGCCGAGTGTAATATTGCACTGTTGGCAACATTCTGAAAGCAATTCTTTGACAGTACAAGGAAAAGATAAATTAGAATCATACGTCTTATCAGCATTATGCATTTTATCTAAGAGAGAAAGGCTTATTTCGCTTGCTGTCGCAGGCTTTTTCGATACAATATAGGTACCTCTTTTAATAGTTTCTAATTTGTCGGACAACTGAAGATTAAGAAAAATGACAAATCTTGCACCGTTAAAGTTGTAATTGTCAAAGCGGCCATCGTCATTCACTAATGACAGACTTGCTGTTTTTTCGATTGCCACGCCCACCGGGAAATCCCCGGAGTCTGCTGAATCTACAAGACTATTTCCAGACAGATAAAAGTCTTTTTTGCCTAATTTGAGAACAGTGCCGTCTGATAATGTAACATTTGCTGTCACGTAATAATTTCTATTTGTAAGAGATTCTTTCTTTAACTGAGTAGATACATTTATCAAATCGGCTCAATCCTCCTCACATTAATAGACAAATCCGTCCATTTTTCTTCCCCGTCTTTCAGAGTTTGCGCAGCCATATTGAAATTCGACGCGTAGAATGTTCTGTCTACCCATCTTCCCGGAATAGTTGGGTCTTTGTGGTGGAACGTGAATTTACTTTTGTTAAGTACAGTATTTAGTATGGTTGCTATTTCAGCCCACGTAAGCTCGCCCCATTGCATGTCATATCCGCCAATTGTTCCCATTGGCGTATTATGCATGATTAAATCCTGACTTCTTTTAGAGTCTTCTGTAGAAGTGGTTGCGAACACCGGTTTGTAACTATCCGGTGCTCTTATAACAACATTGTCTATTTTGAATTGTTCCTGCGCCATATTCTTCTCCTTATGCTAACTCAAATGGATTCTTCCCGTTCCTGTTTCTTCTCATTTCAGCTTCACTGATAATAATATCTAACAATTTTCTGCCAGATGCATTAACTGTAACATTATAGGTATTTCCATCTCCCTGTCCTTTTCCTGATTCTTCCCGGACAATCTGCCGCAACAGACTTTCCGGTGCTTCCAGGTTGTTTCCTTTTTTCTGGTCACCTAATACCGCAAGGAATTCTGACCTTGGTGGGATAACCGCGCCACTGGCCAGATACGGGATAGTACTGACACGTGGAAACGTCGCATGAAATCCAATGGTCTTTGAGCCAAACGGTGTTGGAACAGACCAAGGTCCAAAGGAAAATGCAGATTCAATTCCACCAATTGCATTATTAATCATTCCAACTGCATTATTAACAATACTGATTGCTTTATTGATTGGAACTTTGATGAAATTTACAATGCCCTCAAATGCAGATTTCACCGAATCTCTGGCGGCATTAAATTTACTAGTGATGGCATTTCTTATTGCTTCCACCTTGCTGGAAACAAATGTGGTTACGCTTCCCCATACTTGAGATGTTTTATCTTTTATGCTATTCCAAATACTTGTAACCTTTGCTTTAATTGCATTAAATGCTGTACTGGCTACGGATTTAAGAGAATTCCATAAGTTAGAGAGATTATTTTTGACTGCATTCCAGACCGTTGAAGTTGCTGCCTTGATCGCATTCCATGCAGTATTAATAACACTTTTTATTATATTCAGCGCACCTTTTATTATGCTTTTAATCGCACTCCACACACCCGATATAACGTCCTTGATAAGATTCCATACTCCGCTTGCAATTTCTTTTATCCCCTGCCAAGCCAGTTTCCAGTCTCCTGTGAAAACGCCGACAAGAAAATCAATAATTCCGCTCAGAGTGTCCGCTACATCACCAATTATTTTGATTAATGATTTTATAACTTTTATAGCTACGGTGCCTACAACGTCAATTATCTTTGCTACAACCGGAAGCAAATTTGCAATTATCCAGTTAATCAAAGGTACTAAAACTAATTCCCATAGAAGTTTCAGAGAATCAATAAGTTTTCCGAGGAACGTTTCTATTTTTTGAATAGTATCCCCTAATGGTCCCTCTAATAGCCCTTTGATCTGTTCTGCCAGACCTTGTAGCACTGGAAGAATATATGTGTTATATCCAGTTATCAGAGTCTCAAATATACTTGATAGTCCATTTGCTATAGAATCAAAGAACGGTTTTACGTGCTCATCATACAGCATAGATATTGCGTCACTAAGATTCTGAACAACTGTCAGGGCTCCACTCGTGACAGTTTCTATCACTCCAAGGCTACCTTCAATCGCTGACTTCAAAACGTCTTTGTTGTCGATGAAAGGCTGTGCGATCATGTTCAGAATATCTCTGCCAAGTTTTGCAGCTGTTTCTGTGAGAACCATTCCGATTTCAGCAAAGATTCCAATTAAATTCGCTGTAATCTGCTGCGCAGTTTCTCCACCAAAAACTGAGAAGACATCGGCAAAAGCAACTGCAAGGTTTCCACCTATTTGTGCAATTTCAGAGCCGATATTAAACATATCTATCAGATAGTTCTTTATTCTTTGCACGTTTTGACTCAGAAACTTCTCAATTCCGCCTATGATGTTTTGCGCAATTGTCAATCCAATTCTGACAAATGAGCCGGCAACTTGACCGATTGCATATGCAAATGAATCTAAAAAATTATTTGCCGCCTTAACAACTTCTGGGTCAGTAAAAATGTCTTTTAACGATTTCCATATAGAATCAAGGTCTTTTTTATTCCGTCAAAAATCGGCTCGTAATCTCCTAACCCATCCCAGAATCCTTTTGCAATTAACTTAGCCAGTTGTTCGAATCTGTCAATTATCTTCTTTAGCGGTTTCGACATTTTATCAAGAACCGTCTCGCCCTCTGCCACTTTTCCGTAATCAACATTTTGTACAGCATCTTTCATCTGATCTGCAAGTCCACCGGTTGTGCCCGGCACTTTTGGCGATGAACCCGTACTTTTGTTCGTTGAATAATTATTTATTTCGTCAAGTGGATTGAGATATCCTTTTGCCGCCTTAGTAGCTTTCTTAGTCGCATTCGCTGTTTTATTCGTCGCATCTGCCAGCTTTTCGGCATTGTCAGCAGCATCTCCGTATTGATCTGCTGTGTCACCTATCGCATCTGTTCCGGCAAGGCCTGCGCCACTTGCACCTGTCTGCCCGGAAGATTTCTTGCCGGTGATTAACTCCGTAAATGATTTGAATGCATTTGCCAGAGTTGCCAGTTTGCCAAGAAGAGTATTAATAACTTTCAAAACAGGTGTAAAAATATTAATCAATCCCTGTCCAACTGTTGCCTTGAGTGACTGTAACTGCAACTGCATCACTCGCACTTGGTTAGCCCAGCTGTCTGAAGTACGGATGAAGTCACCAGATGCAGCTGACAACTGGTCTTGCACAAAAGCCAGACGGAGGGCAACTTTCTCCTGTTCGGTCATGGCAGATGTGGTTTTTCCGTAGCCATTTGCAAGCGCGTACTGGTCAAGTGCTGTCTGTGTCATAACGACACCCAAATCTTTAAGTGTTTCCGTTTCTCCTGTAAAAACTGACTTCAGTTTTATATAAGCTAAGTCCTGACTGATGTTATAGAATGACGCTACATCACCAGTAAGCTGTGTCAGAGCTGTTGACATATCGTAAGCCTGTTGCTCTGAAAAGCCGAAACTCTTAGACATCGCTCCGAACGTTCCAACATACTGCTTTGCCATGGTTTCGGATAATCCAGCAGAAGTCATAGCGTTCTTTGCGAATTCGTTCACCTTGTCGGACATGGTGGTGAAAGTGACGTCAACCACGTTCTGTACTTCAGCAAGGTCAGAGCCAAGTTCTATACATTCTTTGCCGAACTGCGCCAGCTTTCCAACTGCAAATGCTCCGCCAATCAGTATGCCTATTTTTTTTACTGCGCTGCCAAGTCCATTAAATGATTGTCTAATTGCCGATACGCCGTTTTGCACACCCGATGTGTCCATCCTGGTATCAATAATGACTGAGCCATCAGCAGCCATGCGTCCACCTCCTAACTATTTGAGGTTCAACATCTCATTCAGCTTATCTTTATAAGCTTGCTCCTCGTCGCTGAGACGTGTTTTTATATCAATAATGTTCTTGTTTTCCTGATAGAATTTCTTTTCCCATTTATCGAGCTTTTCGCCCTTTGCTTTTTTCGACCGGATTCCGACAACGGTATTGAACAGGCATTCACCGGACTCCATAAAATATCCGAAAAACGTCCACCAGTGCATGTATGGCACTGCTCTGATTTCTTTACCGGCAATCTTGTTTACAGCCGGAACAATCATGTCTCCATCCTGTTCCCAGTCCATCAAGCGAGGTTTTGGTTATTCGGGCTATCATCAGTTTGTCCACAGTCAATAAACTCGCAAGCTTTCTGACAAGCTTCTGTGAGATGTTCCGGGGGTATACTTTGCCAGTCCTCGAACAAAATTTGCAACATAACAATCGCTTTCGCCTGCTCGTCCAGTTCTGGGTCATTCATAGCAATGAGAATATCAATAATTACTCGAAAATCTGTCCTGATAGAAAAATCCACCCCACTTATGTTCAGTGAGGTGGGTAGCTCATAGGCGGTCATTTTGTATATTTCTCCACGTACTTATTGACTGCTGCCTGCATTTTCTCTTTTCTCTTTTCAATTTCCGGACTGAGTGCTTCATTGATTTTATCCAGAACAATATATGCGAACACCTGACCATTTCCAAAAACAGTTGTTGCGGTAATTGGTTCTTTAAATAAATCCTTAGATGCTTCGTATCCGAGCATATAATTGATTTTATCCTCAATCTGCTTATTAATTTCCGCCATCTCTTTACTGGAAGAAACATTTTTAACAGATTCCTGAGCCTGTTCAAAGAAAGTTTCCAATTCTTCCGCTCTTGCCGCAATGTTAATGTCGGTAGGGTTCAGTTTGAACGAAGAGAATACTTCACCCTGTTTGTTTGTAAATGTGAAAAGAAGAAATCCATCATCAATGTTTGTGTTGATTGTTTTTGCCATTTTCTATACCCTCCTAAAAATTATTCGCTGTCAGCTGTAAATGAACCGGAAGTAATGTCGAATTTTCCTTTTACACGTCCACCAACATAGTTCACGGTAAACGGAATCTGATAGCCGGACGTATCACCGCCGTAGGAGGTCGGCACAACATGGCAATCCTGCTTGTATGCTTCGTATTTACCGGCTGTCGCTTCTTTCCAGAGATGTACTTCAACTGCACTTGTTTTTAGATTGTCATCTTTAAGACGTTCGTCTACAATCTGCTGAAGCTTTTCAAACAGGTCTGATGTGGTGTCTGCATAGAACGGATCGGCGTCAGAAGAAGCTTCGTAGCCATTATGTTTAAATGTGGATTCTCCGAGAATGTTTTTAGATGTTTCCGTATCTGGATTAAGGTCTACATTGTACTCTTCCAGATCTTTTCCAAGACGCTCATATTTCGGTGTCAGTCCTCCGCAGAGGGAGCCTGAATCAATGTAATGAGCCATATATTTACGGTCAATTTTGCCTGTAACTGCCATAGAAATGTCCTTTCTGCCTGCAACTTTTAAAAGGCTGTGTAGGTTAGCGACTATCTCTAATTGATAGCCGGTTGTTGCTTGTTATATTACTTCATAAGTGTTTTCGTAGCGCACTGACAATGGTAACAACCAGTCCTGTACGCCACTCTCCTGTGGCTCTAAACCATAGGAATTATCACGGGTGATACGTTTTATCACTCGCCCCTGTGAAAGCTCTGGAAACGCATTTAAGCGTGTCTCGGAGCCATTTATGGCAACTGGTTCTCGACATATCCATTTACCGAGATTATCCAAAAATTTCTGAACAGATAACTTCTGCCTTTCCTTGTCGGATGCTGTTCGGTATACCACGTAAAATGGGTACTGGCATACCTGATGCATTGTCCCGCAGACATCTTCTTTTTCTGAATAAATCAAAGCCCCGTTATCTGCTGAGAATGCAATTCCTGATTCTTTGCCAAGTTCCTCGAACTTGATTGTTTCATTTTCATACAGTCCCGGATACTGATTCAGAAGTGCTTTCATGGCATCTGTCAGAATCTCATATCCAGTTGCATCTTTTCCGATAGGCTTATCCGCCATGTCTGCCACCTCCTGCTTGCGCTTTTACTTTGCGAATCCATGTACTGCCGTATTGACGCTTAGCGGCATCAAACCACTTTGCTTGCGCCCGTGGGTGAGCCTGTTTGGTGTATTCAAGATTTTCCTTTGCGGCTGTCTGACCAGAAAACTGACTGACAAGTACTTTCTTTGCTCCACGTCTTGCATAGGGGCTTCCAGTTGCTTCATCAACCATTCCTTTCCCCTCGTACAGAAAACGTCCATAAGGAGCCGCCGCCGCACACGCTTTCCCAGTTCCTTGCAAGGATGTACTCTCAACTCTTGTTCGGTTGATAAAGTCCCCTGTAATCATCGGCATAAACGGAACCATACTGTCCATGATCATTCCATCAAGGAGATACTGGGCTTCTTGGTACTGCCTGGAAAATCTATCCATATTCAGCTTGATTTTCATATCTCCGTCAACCACGGAGAATCCTTTGAAATGATGAATTTTGCTCATATTACTTACCCAGAATTTCAAAATGTGGAATCAGCGTATACGGACCACCCACACTGGTAATCTTGAACACGTTGTCCCTGTTCTCGTTCATGTACTGATAGAATCCGTTCCGATAATCACCATCAGTTACCGTTCCACCAGTCCACTCGCCTTCCCAGAAAAACGATTCGTCCGAGAACGTGATAGTATCTTCCAGAGCGTTGTTAATTTGCTGTTTCCACTCTTTAGGCGGCACCCATGGAAGAATCTTGCCATTCTTGTCAGTAATGGTTATATCGCCGTTCTGGACGGTATAACGTATGTGCAGCTGTGCGTTGTCTGTTGCGTCTGGTCCGTACTTCTTGAGAATTGCTCCCTTGTCTGTAATGAGGTCAACGCCGGACAAAACATGAGGATACCAGTACGCATCTCTCGTCGTGGTTGATTCATAATAATCAAAAATCGTCACAATTTCGCTATACATGATACCCTCCTATCCTTCACATATTGCTTTTGAAAATCTGTCGTGAAACGCCTTGATTCTAACAATATTACCTTTGCACTCTTCCGGAACTTTCCCATAAAAGATAACGCTTTCTGAGTGCAATCGTTCAATCATAGCGTTATACCCTAACAAGAATAGGCACTTTTTGTCCTTACTGTTCATACAGCCTACTGAACTGACCGCCACCGTTCCGCCCTCTGGCTCTCCGTCAAAGCACCAGTTGTAAGAATCTGGCGTACTCCATGAGATTGTTGGAATCACATGGCAACCGTATTCTTGCAGATATGCACCAATCCAGTGTTTGCGGTAATGATTATATATCTGGATAGCTTTTGGGAAATCGGTGTAGGTGCTGAAATCCGGTGTCAGAATGTACCGGAATCTGCTCAACTTATCCACGTACTTGTCTGGATTTCTCCATAGTGCATCAAACTGGTAATCATCCAAGAAGAAATGAACAGATTTTTCTTCTGGATTACTGCATTTTCCCCTTGCGTAATTGAAACCGACAAATTCACAGTTCCCATCAAATGTTTCGGGTTCTATCTGCGGTATACCGTATTTTCCAACGCCTTTAAAGATACGGCGGTTTAGATTTTCATAAGCTATACTTGTCTCTCGGTTTGCCATAGATTACTTCTTTCCACTCCCAAAGAACCATGAATCAAAGTTTTTCATTCTACGCTTTCTGGCTCTGTCATAAGTGGTGGTAGTGCGGCTCGTATCGTGCAAAGCACTTGTATCGCCTTTTTCAGAAGCTTTTGAGAATTTGTGCATTTCGTCTCTCATGGCCGTGCTGGCATTAATTAATTTTCTATGCTCGATAGCAATTTTTTGATTTTTAAATAACGCTTCTGCACTCCCAAGTTTTGCGATTTTTCTTTTACTCTCACTCAATCTGTCATTTATATAATTCATTGTTTTTACTGCTTCACTTTTTGTCTTAATTGACTTAAAGTAGTTGGTATTTTCTGAATTTATGACCTTTTCAAGCTTACTGTCTTTTTTAACAGTTCCACTTCCTCTTAAAGCGTCACTTTTCTTTGAAGAATTAAAGTACACCTTCGCAATAAGCTTAGAAACTGGCTTCTCATTGCTTAATCCGCTACTTCCACCGCGTCCACCCATAAAATCACTCTTTCTGCACTGTCTGCTTAATAACCTGATTCACGCCAGTAGCCGACAGCCCGTTAAACATGCCGACCGCAACCGCCGTTATATAGTCCGTTGCCGGAAAGTCCGGGATAACTCCCATTCCGACAGCTCCGAGAATTCCACCAATAACCGCCATGATTACTGGAATCCATTCATCAGAGATTCTTTTTGATGCTTTACAGCCCATTCCTACAATGTAGCAAATCATAACAATTGCTATACATGAGCCTAATGTTGAAATGTCCATTATTTTCACCTCACATCTGGAATGCCAAACTGTTTGTATGTACCTGTAAATAAAAACTGTTTTCCACATTTACAGCAAGTTTCCGTAATGGTACAAGTCTTTTCTTTGTCATTGCATTTTGATTCAGCAGGACTTTTGAATTTATGTCCGCCAGTTAAAAAGCACATTACTTTATTCATACTAATTACACTCCTGCATACAAAATCGGTATTCCATCATCCGTCCTTACTCCCATCAAAAGCGGTAAAGCTGTTTTAAGAAGTAAGTCATTCGTTTTCTGTACGTCCCCGGCGGCGGCATACACTGCACTCCATTCCTTTGCACCTGATGCTTTCTGCTGTGGCGTTGCGTAAGAAATTGATTCGCTGCCAGAAGATACAGATGTTACAATGTCTGTTGACTTGCCGTCGATATTTGTGCCAGTCACATTTGCTGATGCCTGATTGATTGCATTCTTTTCAGCAAGCTCAATCTGATACATTAATTCAGCCAGTGAACAGACCGCCTTTTTGATGCGCTTTTGTGAGCGCTCGTTTGTTGGCAGTCCGTCCACCAACCTGTCAAACGTCATTATATCCACAAATTCACTAGCTCTTTCTGCCAGTCGTGGAAAGTCGGCTTCTGGCACGACATTGCCGAATGATTCTGTATAGAATTTATAATCTGCATAAGCCATGCCAGTCACCTCCCAGGTTTATGATTTTGCTGTTACGCTTGCACTTCCGGCATTCAGTGCTTTGTATGTTCCATCGCACTCAACCACTGTGATCTTCTGTCCGGTTGCTGCCTTAATGTCGACTTTTCCGTCCCAAGAAGTCCAGTTTCTGAGGTTCTGTCCATATCCGACAGTTACTGCTTCTGTCGCAACTTTGTATTTATATACGTTGTTGGCATTTTCTTTAGCTGGATTTACAGTGATTTTTGTATCGCCGCTCGCTGTTCCAGCCACGGAATTTACTGTCAGAGTGCCAAGTGTTGGTGTCTCATCAATGGTGATTACTGCAATTGCGTCGATATACTCCGCAAAAAGAGTAAGTCCCATAACTGCGAACGCTTCGGACACTGCGGTGTGGTAGTTGCCCTGAGTGTGGAATCCGATCAGGTTTGTCTCACCGGATACGGTGTATACAAGACCTGCTCTCGCAAAGTCGGATTCATTCGGGTCAACATAGTACAGAACAATGTTCTCAACAGGTGTTGCGATAACCTGTCCTCTCGGGATTTCGCTGTCAGACAGCAAAAAGATTGTGTTAAATCCCATGAAATCTTTCATGTACTGGAATCCAAACTGATTCTGAATAGTAATCTCAGCTGCTCCGAGGTATTCATATACGTCCAGAATGTTCACAAATCCAACAACGCCAGTTACGTTTCTGTGCATCTGCTTAAATTTGTTCTCAACACGGCCTTTAGCCATTGCCAGAGCCATCTGGAATGTGGTTTCTGTGGAAGTAAGCGTACCGGTTTTCAGATAGTCATAGAATCTGTCGGTAACGTCAGTTTGAAGCTGGAAAAGGAATTCATCATCAGTCATCTGAACAGCGTTCTCGTAGCCGTGATCCTTGATTGCTTCGATAGATACAGCCTTTGCGTACTTTTCGATAGTCATTTCCGCATAGGTCTTTTCTTTTACAACGAATTTGCTGTAAGGAATCTCCTCGCCCTCACCAACATTTCCACTCTGTAAAGTACCCTCTGCGTACTTAGATTTCAGTACAGCGCCCGGCTGTTTTTTGATAGGTCTCATGATACCCAGAATATCACGTAAGTGCTGCCAGTTTCTTTCGAATCTAGTAACGAAGTCAATCTCACGTGCTGTGACCTGAATATCATTTGTCATAATAAGATTAGCTTTTGCTGCCATATAAAAATCCTTTCTACCCATAATTATTAAGGTATTGGGTTAGCGGCCATACTCTGGCGTATAGTCGGTGTAAAAAATCACTGGAATAACTGGATATTCTGAGCAATTGCAGCCTGTCTCTCGGACGGGTCTTTGATTGCTTCGATATCTTTCTTTGTCAAGCTTCCCGGTGTCTTCTGCTGTCCAACATGCGTTGTAAATCTTGCCTGATTCTGCTGAGCCTGCTGCTGAGATTCATCCACAAAAGCGGATGCGTCAGACTGTTTCATCTGTTCAATCAGGTCGTTCAGTCCGAGGATTTTACCGTCTTTCAGCTTAAGACCAGCCTCTTTAATGTCTGCCATGACTGACCTCTTCGCTGCTTCGCTGGAAAATTTAACATCATCGAGCGCCGCTTTCAGTGCGTCTGAGAAATCACGGTCGTAGATTTTTGCATTGAATTCTTTCTCTGCATCCTCGGCTTTTTTCTTCCATCCAGCAAGCTCCGTCTGGATATTTGCCGGGTCGATACCGTCAAAACCTTTTAATGTCTCTTCTGCTGTCTCAGCACGTTCTTTCCAGTTATCACGTTCTCCCTCAACTTTTGACAGTGTTTTTGCAACTTCTTTAGCGTTTTTATAATGCTCAGAGAGTGCCTTTTTTACATCTGCCTGTTTGTCCTCCGGGATCTCGATTCCAAATGATTTAAGTGTGTCAATAAGTTTCTGCATAACATCCTCCTGGTCGTGTTTATTGACCTGCCGCCGCAGGTAAATGGATTAAGCCAGTTAGACCACTGGCAGGGTAAGCGGAACGCCCGGAATCGAACCGGAGACCAGAGAACGACTCTGTCAGTTTTCCACTAGCGTACATTCCACACAACCCGGACTCCCGGGTTAGCAAGGTGTTTAACGTGTCATGCCTGCCACGAGTTGTTTCGGATATTTATTTCTTTTTTTAAAGAAAAGTATGAATAACAAAAACCTTAATCAAGGAGGTTTGCCATCTTGCGTGCCAGATGACAAATGCGCACGACAGGATTCGAACCTGTTTAACTTTCCACTAAAGCGTGCGTACCAGCTACAAAAATTAAAGAAAGGAGGATTAAAACGAAAATGTCAAAACAACCGTTTTACTTGTGCTTCCTGCTGCACAATTACATTATAACAGATTTCTTTTAACTACCTCTCTACCACTTTTGCGTTTTTACAGCATATCACGGAGCTTTTCCACGTATCTCTTGACAAGATCACGTTCCTCCCGGCACTCTGCGTCCTTAGACATATCGCTCATTTCTGTTGTGAGTTCGTCAAGATGTTCTTCCAGAGCGGCAAGCATCTTCCTTTTACAGTCTTCAGACTTTCCAGAACGATAACTCTGTTTCTGTGTCATGTAATCATCGTAGGCATCTCGTCCATCAGAACGGCTGTAATGTCCTCTAACATAATGCTCTCCACGTCTGGCATAAGAATTACCCCGGTCGTAATCCGGCATCATTCTGCCATCATTTGAGCTGTATCTCCCCATACTGTCACGCTTTCTTCCACGTTCGCTATAATCACTGCCATAGTCGCCGCGCATCTCGTCAAGGACGGTGTTGTAATACTCCACTTTCTTGTCCCAGTACTGAGTGTTTTTGATGTCCTTATACATATCAATCAGTTTGTATGTCATTTCCAGATTTCCAGTGGTCAGTCCACTGTCAGCGATTTTGGACAGTTCGTCTTCGATTCTTGCGCATAAGTCTTTAATATCTCTCATAATCGCACCTCCTACGCTTCTCTAGTCACAACAATGTTTGCGTTCGCGACAGAAACAGCCTGATCGCTTGTGTTTTCTACTACAATATTAACGCAACATCCACGAGGTACATCTACGTAGATACCAGAAGACACGTTATTATACTGGCCTACTGCCGCCGGTGTGGAAATCATCTGTGAAGATAATACAGGTTCACCAGAGATTGCAATAGCCAGAGAAACAGCCCCAACAGTACCACCTGTTGGAATTGCGATATTGCCAGAAAAATCCACGAAGAATCTCGCTTTGCACTGGTTAGTAAGCCCTCTCAGTGTAATAATCCCGCTTCCTTCCCTGTGCTGAATGCAGTTAGAGCCTTTAACTGCTGTGTTTGAAAATACTACATTTCCTTTTGCTGCTACGGTCTGAGCAGCTACATTTGTAAATTCTGCCATAAAAATACTCCTTTCATATCACAAAAGGACAGGTCTCAGCCTGCCCCTCTGTGTAATACGGCATAAGCCGACATCCGAAATTAATCGAAAGATACTCTCAGTATGAAGTTATCAGCAATTGCATCCAGCGTTGCATCCGCATCCGTAATATGTGTTCGGATTAGGAACCTGATATGCCGGAATCGGTGCCGGATTGATTGCATTAATGAGCTGCTGTGTCTGAGAAGCCATTGCAGTTGTGAGTAATGCGCTCTGGCGATCCTGAGAAGCAGCACGTCTGAGGTCATTGTTTTCAGCCTGAAGGTTAGAAATCTTTTCGTTGCAGAGATAGTCAAGAATCGCTCTTGTCCCTGCATTCTGGCTGTCGATAATGTCTCTTGTGTTACTATTCATCGTATTCTGCAATGCACAGGTATTCTGTGCCATATTGTAGTTAATGCCCTGGATAGCTTCCCTGGTTTCACAACAGCAGTTCGCAAGCTGTGTCTGGAGCGCATTGGTATTCTGCATATTCGCTACAGTATCGGCATTAATAGCCTGCTGGATTCCAAAGCCGGTCTGCATGATGTTGGTGTTGATTCCGTTAAAACCGGTAAGCATACCGTTGTTCGCTGCGTAGAATCCATCACAGAGACCGTTGTTGATTCCGTCAAGCTTGCTGATCACTGCGGAATTGTCAAATCCTCTCTGAATATCTGCCTGAGTAGCTGCTGTGGCTGTATATCCGCCGCCGTTGCCATTATTGCCCCAACCGTTGTTTCCCCATCCGCAGAATACGAACAAGAAAAGTACGATAAGCCACCATGCGCCATCTCCACCAAACATTCCATCATTTCTGTTGTTCCCGGTCAAAAGAGCAACGTCTGATGCTGTTAAATTTCCATCCATAGATATAATCTCCTTTTTGTGTATTTACATCAATCTGGCCAGATTGCAATGTACTATTTCATTCCTTTCAACATATTTTGGAACTGTCCCGCCATCTGTTGAACTTGATTGAGTTGCTGTTGGGAAATCCGCCCAGACTGCAACATCTTCTCGACTTCTGCTTTTGGATCTCCTTTAAAATTCTGCTTGAACTGCATAAACTGCTGTATCATCTGCATTGGCCCGTTTCCCTGCGGCATCCCGCCACCGAGGGCATTAAATAATGGATTACTCATCTGCATTTCCTCCCTTGGTTGCTGATTCCTGTACGGTATTAGCCCTAACAGGTTCAGAAAATGAATTTAATCGGTTTATGATAGCTTCGTATTTGCCTTTTAAATCGTCATATTCCTGTCTGGTGACATATTTACTGTCCATGTTCTGAACAGGCTGTTTAGGCGGCATCTGAGTGCTTACTTCGTGATATTCAAATGTCCGCAATGGCTGTGGCATACCGGATACATCAGTGGATTTTATAAAGAATCTTTCTGCTTCTGAATCCATTAGTAAAACACTTGTCCCCGGCGCTACCAGATAAGATTTCGCACCAACTTCGCCGGATACCCAGAGGATACCATTGTTATTCTGCTGTGGTTGCTGTACTGGTTGAGCCGGCATCTGAACGGGCTGTTGCTGAAACTGGTTCATCTGTCCGGGAACGCCGAAACTATATTGATAAGGATTGTTATATAATGCCATCTTATACACCGCCTTTCTAATTATATTTTTGCATAAAAAAAGAACCGGAAACAGTTCGTTTCTGGCTCTAATTAGTGTCTAAAAAGTATCAGCATACTTTAATTATTTTATTATTTACCCTCCGGCTCAATCGTTTCGCCGTAGATATGCTCACATTCATCTGCTCAGCGCAGTATTCAAGAGTGTGTTCCTGACATCTCAACCGGAACAGTCTTTCTTCGTCTGGTGTGAAATTACACTCTGTCAAGAACCTGTCTATATCTTTCTTAGTGAACACATATAATTTCATGAGCATACCCCTTATTAATGCAATTAACGTTGATTCTGTGCGAGATACTCCGTGAGTTTCTGTTTTGTTTTTTTAATTCCTCCACGTTGTTTCCACTGATCTGACTGTCTAACATGGTTGATAACACTTCCAGAATCAATGAATCTCGTTCTGCAATTCTCCGAAGACTTTCATAATCTCGTCTATCATGTTCTTCCAGTGTCTCTACTCGCTTATTGAGTCGAAACGCCGGAGTAATCCATTTAAAGATTACAGCCGCCGCGCCTCCGACAATAGACACCCCTCCACAGATAGAGAGAAAAATTTGTACAAATTCTGATATGCTCATTTATTCTCCTTTTCCCAGTAATATACCGGGATCTCGTTGCTACTATCCCATGTATCATAGAATTTACCGTCCTGTACCGTCACCACATGACCATCTATACAGAGAATGTATGTGCCTGTTGGGTGGTCTGTGCAGAAATCATTGACCGTATAGATATATCGTTCTGACTGTTCAATCAGTTTCCGCCTGTACCCATGCTTATAGAGATACGCTCCCCAGACGTAATTAGCTGATGGCATATCTGACAGTGTGCAAGCCTGTACCATCAATCCGGCAAATACTGTTTCCCAGTCAAGCCCGGTTGCTTTACATATTGCCCGGACAACGCAATCCCCGGTTCTCTTACCCTTAACAGGATTAGGATTGAAATATTCCCATCTATCCATCAGTCAATCCCCTTTGCTGTTTTATATCTCTTCGCCGCTCCTCTGGCTTTTGCGGCGTTCTGACGGTTCCACTTCGCTATCATAAGGCGGTCTTGCAGTTCTCTTAGGTCGTTCTGCTTGCAGTAGTCCTTGTATGCGGCATTTTGTTTCTGCAAAAGATAAGACTTTCGGTCAAGGTCTTGCTGGAGAGCGAATCTTGTCTGCTTGTCTTTACAGTTATCAACCGCTGCTTGCATCCCAAGAACTTCTCTCTTTGTTTTGCGGATTCTCCGCTCGTAAGTACGTTGTCGCTGTTCTTTTTCATACAGCTTGCCCTTGTCTGCTTTGTCCTGTGCTGATAGTTCCGCATAGGGATTGAGTTCCCCGTCACTAGGTGAAAAGCTATGCCGACAGTTGACACCAGACAGACCGCTTGCAGTTCCATACCCAGTTACGGAAAACGGGGGAAATTTCTTGCTCTTACCAGAACGAGAGTATATTTTACCCTGCCACCATGAGTGATTTCCCGGATTCTCGCCGCCGTCACCCGTTCTGGCTCCCATGTGAGCACTGACCAGAACCAAATCCCAGTCCATTTCTTCCATACGTTTGAGAGATATATCTCCCGTAGCCTGTGCCACACCAGTTCTGACAGAACGTGCAACTGCTGTTTCAATAGTATCTTTTCTACCAGATGGATATGTCACGATAACGCCATCTGATACAACGTTATTAACCGCCTCTTTAATGGCTTGCGTATATCCAACCGCACCAGTCATCACATGATTATATGCAAGGTCGCATTGCTCGATATAGAGCCTCTGGGCGACACTTGCAGTCGTTCGTGTAAAGTTCTTCCATTCGCCCATGGTTGCAAGCATATTGCGTTCCATGAGTCTTATCATAGCCGGTGACTGTTCGAGCGGTACAGGGCTTAATCCTGCTGCCTTGTATACCTTATCATCATAGTTCATTGCGGTGATTCCGGCATCCTCAAACGCTTCAAGAAGTTCCTGCTGTTCACGTTTGGTGTACTTTGATAATTCTGCCAGAATATCTTCTAGCAACTCACCGGATTCCTGCAATGTTCTGATTCTCCACGCATCCGCATTGGTCAGAATATAATCCTCACCCCTGCCGATTCTCGCCATTATCCGTGATACGATCTCAGAGATGATATACTGATGCAGTTCTTCAGCTATCTGTTCACTGCCCTCTGTTATCTGTCGCAAATACTCTGGGCTTAACATAATTACTCATCTCCAAACAATTTCGGCTCATCTGGCTGAGCTTCCTTGACCATTGCTTTCGCATCTTCTTCTGTCATTCCCTCGAATTTTACGAAATACAGCCATGCCGGAACCTTGCCAGTGGTCACATACTGCCACCACCTTGCACGGTCATTTTCGCGAACATACAGGATGTCTCCAAAATCGTAGTTGACTTCATAAGCTCCGACAGGCGCAAGTCCGTACAAGTCAGCGTAAACGTTCAGTGCGTAGATTACTTCATCCAGACAGGATTCCAGTTTGTCTCGAACATCTTTAATAAACTGTACTGTCCTCTGCTGTTCTGCTTCTACTCCTGTAGCTGTCTGAATACCGCTAGATTCGTTGAAAACAAAGTACCCGTTGGAGAATCCAATCTTGTACCCTAACTGACTTAAAATGGCATTTATGCCGCTTATACGGGTATCTGTGTTAAGTTGCGGGTTGATTTCTTGATAAAATTCCTTTTCGTCCTGTCCGAATACATTCTTCACAAAATGAGGTAAGTTCATCTCGTTTCGCCTGTTCTCCATACCCTGTGGTGACATAGCTGATACAGGTGTACCGCTTGGCATCAGTAGTCTATCATCTGCCAGAACAATTTTCTGAGAATCAAAAATCTCTCCGGCGTTACGACTGTATGCAATGTCGAGGTCTTTCAGCTCTTCAATGGCTTCTGCAAAAATCGGCAAGCCTAGTGGTGTACTGATATCCACATTGTTCGCCTGTGGTGTTCTCAGGACTCCATACAGTGGTCCATCCAGCTTCTCGCCGTTCGCTTTGAGAATCGGTGGCGTATCTGCCATAAGGTCAGCCCATTTGGTCTGTTTAAGGTCAATTTTATCTCCAATGCTCTGAGGAGATTTTGATACATAAGCCCTGTTTGATACGTAATACGGATAGGTCGTTACGCCGTCCACAGTAGTCTCGACAAAACGATGATATTCAAGACGGGTGTAATATTTCCGCCCAACCGTATAAGAATCTTTGAATATGATTCCCTTGATTTCCTGATTATCGAAGTCAACAATCATTACATCAGCCGGAGTGAATACATCAAGGCTCTCACCGTTCGGCTTGATGAACACTGTCCCGTAAGCGCACCCATATTCTACCCAGTGACGAATCTGGAAATACACCTTGTCAATCTGTTCCTGAAGCCATGTAGCCCTTGCAGAACCATCTATCTGAATGCCGATCGCCAATGTTGCGAGCCGCGCTGTCTCTGAGCAGACAGATTTGGCAAAATTAATCGTCTTGATATCATTCTTATCATCTAACCATTCCGGCGCACCTCTGTAGATGTTCACACACCGGTTAATTAGTGATTCCATCTCTGGGAATTCTGCTGCCTGGATATTAAAATCCTCTTCGGCCTGTTTTTTAAATATCATGTTAAACCACCTTTTTAGTGTTGTTATAAGTCCCATTATGCACTGTTACCTCGTCTTCTCCACAATGACTCTGAGCCATACCGGACGGAATCTATCAAATGATTATCCTTGTCTGGATATCCACTACAAATATTACCATCTTTATCACGTTCGTACTCGTACTTCTTAAATTCCTTGTAAGCATTTGGCGTTCTTTTTGGATCAAAGACAAGTTTTCTTCTTTGCAGCCACTTCATGGAGTACTCGATACTTCCCGGTCCTTTAATCGCTCCCCTTGCCGGAAGTCCTAAGTCTCTGTAATCATTGATTGATTTAGGCTCAGCAGAATCACAGGTAATTTCGTAATCATCATACTGTCTTCGTTTGATTTCATTTGCAGTCCACTCATTTGATTTTTTATTCTCATATATTTCGTCAATAAAGTAGATTGTTTCTCTGGCAGAATCATAATAAATTCTGGAGAAAGCATATTTGTCCGGATACCAACCCCAGTCAACACCTTGATAAATTCTATCAAAGTGGCTGATTTCTTCGTCTGTGATAGTTCTTTCTTCAATGTACTCGAAAATATTTCCACCGTTACCGTTAGCATGTCCAAGATACTCATTGTCGTAAGCATCTGGGTTGACTTCCTTCAGATGTTCTGCATCTGAAAGAAAAACGTCTCCAAGCCACTCCTGTTCGATTCCTAGATCAAGGTACGTGCTATGTACAACCATTACATTTTCGTCTTTTTCTTCTGCTTCTGTTGTGTACTCATTTGCCCAGTTATTTTTACTTCTAGGTGGATTGAACGATTTGAACTTATATGCTTCATTACCGCCACGGATAGCAGACTGCTGAATATTTCGGATTTCTTCCGGATTCGAAAATTGATCTAATTCCTCAAACCAGACTATGCCGATATACCCAAACTCTGGCTTAATGGACTTAATCTTTAATGGATCATCAGCGCCACGGAAATAAATCTTCTGACCAGTAGGTTTGTATGTGATTTCCATCGGAGATACTTTACAAACAAATTCCTCGTTTAGATCTAATTTGTCAATAGCCCATTTCATCTGAGCATAAACAGAATCTTTAATAGTGTTTCCAACTTTTCGCAGTATCAGAGCGTGCATGTTCGGATTATTCTTTAGCAGCTCCGGTATGATCAGGGATATAGTTGAAGACTTCATGGATCCTCGCCCACCCGGAAGAATATATTCGCTGTGTTTTTTTGCTCTGATATCCCTAATCATTTTATGAAATACATCCGGGACAATATTCAGATCAATATGGTATTCACCTTGTAATCTGGCTTTTTCTTCTGCTTTCTGCTGTTCTTCTCTGGCCTCTTTTATAGCAAGCGTTTTCTCCAGATCATTCATAGATTTCAGCTGATCTGAGAAGTCCGGGGCAAATCCGAATGAATCAGTCAACTCACCTCTTGCAATCATGGAACGGCGTTGCTGGATTTCTGCCAGAGACATGATATCAGTACCTTTTTGTTTTTCAACTGCTGCTTGCTTTTCTGCTATATATTCAAAAACTCCACGTTTTTCCAAGATATTTTTTTTGCATTCTTCGCTACTGTATCCGAATAGCCAGCTGCTTTTGCTGCTGCCTGAGCATTTCCACCATTTTTTATATATTCATCTGCAAACGCTTTCTGCTTAGGCGTTAAGTCCATCTAATCACCTCTGTCTATCCTCATTTTCTGACCGCCTCCCATATTTCTTTTAGGCACATGACCACATCATACTGGGATGCAGTTCGTAATATTTCATAATCG
>CYGL01000097.1_pt1 | contig 42880 bp, 75 predicted proteins | sample 485531 | NCBI WGS metagenome assembly CYGL01 (sample SAMEA3497897, study PRJEB9818) | human gut metagenome | reverse complement strand
TGGATGTGTACGAGTACCTGGGCGCGGCCAACATCACCGTTCAGAACCAGTTCGGCTTCCAGTACATCAAGGACTTCATGGGTTACAACACCATCTTCCTGCTTTCCAGCGGCGAGATCGCGCGAGGAAAGGTCATCGCGACCCCGGTGGACAACATTGTCCTGTACTATGTTGACCCCGCCGACAGCGACTTTTCCAAGGCTGGTCTGGTCTACACCACCGCGGGCGAGGCAAGCAACCTCATCGGCTTCCACACTCAGGGCAACTACCACACCGCAGTCTCTGAGAGCTTCGCTGTCATGGGCATGACCCTGTTCGCTGAGTATCTGGACGGCATCTCTGTCCAGACTATCACCCCGGGCGAGTAATCGCCCTTTTTGAGTAGGAGGAATCCAATGACCGTCCCTGAGCTGTGCGTTTACACGCACAATTTTTTTGACCGAGCGGACGACCCCATTGCCGGGGAGTTCGTCTTTGAGCCGGACACCGTTCCCACCGGGGTGGTCCCGGGGCAGTATTTCCTCGTGTGCGGTTCCATCTTCAACGATGGCGTTCACAAGGCCGGGGACGGTGATTTGGTGGCAGAGACCTTTAACGGCACGGTGCAGCCCATGTGTGTGCCGCCTGCTTTTGCCGCGCTGGCCCAGAAAATCGACGACTATGACAAGGCGCTGCCATCCGGCGGCGTGTATGTGTCCCAGTCCTTCGGCGGCTGGTCCGGCACGATGGCTACAGGCGCAGACGGCCTGCCCGCAGACGGCAAGACCAAATTCCGCGCCGAAATCAACCAGTGGAGGAAGATGTGACATGGTCAATCCGTTCGCTGCATCCACCGTGATGCAGGGCTTCACAAAAAAATTTCGTTTTCAGACCCGCAGCTATGAGCCTGACGGTGTCGGCGGCTTTGTCTCTGGCTGGACGGACGGCCCGGAATTTGAGGCCGTAGAGCGCCACGATACCACCGTGGAGGCTCAGGTGGCGGAACAGGCGGCTACAGCGTCCACCTATACGCTGCTGGTCAACACCGGTGTGCCTCTGGCTTTCCCGGACTACATCAAGCGGGCAAGCGACGGGCAGACTTTTCAGGTGACGAGCGCAGCCGATGAGGGCAACGCCCCGGCAGAATCCGGCATGGGTCTGCGGGCCGTTAAGTGCAAAAAGGCGGTGCTGCCGTAATGGGACCATCTGAGAGCATCAGCCGGGCGCTGAACGCTTTTTTTAACGGCTTTGGCATCCCCGGCTACCTGGAAGACAACATTCCGCCCGGCATAGAACTGCCGTATCTGACCTATCAGCCGACAATCCCCGGCGGCTGGAATGAGCCCAGCACCTTCCACGCCCGGCTTTGGTACCCGAGCGCCAAAGGCCGGACGCCTATTTTACAGACCGAAGACAAGATAAGCGCAGCCCTTGAAGATGGCTTGACCATCGAATGCGAGGGCGGCGCTATTCTTTTACGTCAAGGAAGCCCGTGGGCGCAGCCGCTGGACAATCCGCCCGAGGGCTATTTGTGCGAATACCTCAATTTTGAGCTTACACGGCTTATCCCGTGAGAAAGGATCCTTTATGCCTGAAACTCTGGCAAAAAAGTTCGCGGTCAATGTGCTGACCCCGGATGCGTTCAAGAGCATCCCCAAAGGCTCCGGCAATCTGCTTTCCACATTCGACCTTTCCGCCCCTAAAATCGACAGCACCAATGTCGTCTGCGCCACGCAGGGCGGCGTGACCATCTCCTACAGCAACAGCATGGAGGACACGCTGGCTAACATCGACAACGCGCCCACCAACACCAAGCAGGGCAATGAGGTCACCGGAACCACTGCCACCATCGCCTTTACCACCCCCAACGCAAGCCCCGAGGTGCTGAAGCTTGCCATCGGCACGGCTGACATCGATGCGGACGACCCCACCCATGTGGTCCCCCGCATCGAGGCGGCGCTCACGGACTACAAGGAGCTGTACTGGGTCGGCCCCATGATCGGCGGCGGCTTTATCGTCTGCAAGATCTTCAACGCTCTCTCCTCCGGCGGCCTGAGTCTCAAGACGGCTCACCGCGGCGGCGGCTCCATGCAGATCACCCTCACCGGTTACGCCGACCTGGAAAACCCCACTCAGGCCCCCATGGAATTTTACTCGATCGTAAAGGCCCCGACCGGGGACTAAGGAGGATATATGCGCAACATCATCGATCTCGACGGCACCGAATACCTCAAGCGCACCTATGAGTGTGCGCAGGCTTATAAAAAGTACGTGGCAGACTCCGGCGTGATGGACATTCTGGGCCGTGAGCCGGAGCTGACCGGCACGGAGACGGACGCAGAGCGGCTGGAAAAGCGCCGGGCGCAGGCAGCCAAAAACGCGGTGGACATGACCAAGCTGCTTTACACGGACAAGGCAGACCTCACTCTCGGCATCCTGCCCCTGTTCGTGGTGCTGGACAAGGGCGAGGAGCAGCCGCCCACCCGGGCGCTGGCCTCCGCCATGAGCCGGGCGCTCCGGGACGTGGATTTCATGGATTTTTTTCAGTCCTTGATGTGATCGGCGCGGACGGCTACCGGCGGCTGGTATCCACCATCCGGCTGGATATGCTCCGGCTGCTGGGCAAGTCGTACATCATGGAGCATATCCGCGCCGAGGTGCGCAGGCATCAGGAGGCGCAGCTTTTCCGGGACTATGTGGCTGATGCCATCGGGCAGTATCTCGGCATCCAGCCCCTTTACTCCGGGCTTGCGGCCCGGCATTTCCCCCTGCTGCACGCCAAAGAAGATACCCGCACGGCGGAGCAGATCACCGCCGACAATGCAAAAGCTCTGGCAGAGCTGTGCGGAGGAGGTGAAACGCCCTGAATATCTTTAATCTAGAGGCGACTCTGTCGCTGGATGATTCCGCCTACAGGCAGAGCATCCAAAACGTGCAGAGCAGTACCAAAAAGGTCGTCACGGAGCTCGGCTCCGAGTACAGCAAGGCGGCGCAGAAAGTCGCAGAGCTGACAAAGCGGTACAACGAATCGGTTGAAAAGACCGGGCGCACCTCTGCGCAGACCAAGGAGTTGAAAGCTGCTCTGGCTTCCGCCCGGGCTGAGTTGAAAGAGACCACTTCGGCTCTGAGGTCGGCCAACACCAACATGACGGAGTTTGGCGGGGCGTCTGAGACCGCCAGCGGCTCCCTCACCGGAGCCATCACTAAAGCCAATCTGCTCACCGGGGTCATCGCCAAAGTAGGCTCTATGGCCCTGTCTGCGGCCAAGGATTTTATCCAGACCGGTATCCAGTATAACGCCCAGCTGGAAAGCTACACCACCGGCTTTACCAATATGCTGGGCAGCGCCGAGGCGGCCAAGGCGGCCATGGACGCCATTCAGGAGGATGCCGCCCGCACCCCCTTCGACGTGGCGAGCCTGACACAGGCAAACCAGCTGCTCATCAGCGCCGGTGAAAACGCGGGCTACTCCCGCAAGGTCATCATGGCACTGGGCGACGCTGTTTCGGCTACAGGCGGCGGCAATGCAGAGCTGTCCCGTATGTCGGCAAACCTGCAGCAGATCGCCAACGTGGGCAAGGCGTCCGCCATCGACATCAAGCAGTTTGCCTACGCGGGCATCAATATCTATCAGGTTTTGGCCGACTACACCGGCAAATCGGTGCAGGAAGTCCAGAAGATGACGGTCAGCTATGATCTGCTGTCGCAGGCCCTTATCGCGGCCAGCGAAGAGGGCGGGCGCTACTACAACGCCATGGACACCCAGAGCCAGACCATGAATGGCCGGGTATCCACCCTGAAAGATAACGTGAGCCAGCTGGCGGGCCTCATGACCGGCGATTTGAGCAGCGGAATCGGCGTGGTCATCGGCAACCTGAACAGTATGGTGGTGGCGGCGCAGGATGCCTACAAAAAGGATGGATGGAAAGGCCTCGGCGAAGCGATTCTCGATCTGGACAACCCGATCAGCACCATCATCAGCAGCTTTGGCAGATTGGGCTCGGCGGCTGTAAGCGCTCTGGATAGAGCCAGCTACGCCCTGAACAAGGCCCTTGGCAAAAACGCCTACGCCGATTATGACAGCTACGAGGACTACCGCACATCAACGGACCAGCAGAACTCCCGCGATCGCCGCAGGCAGGCAGCGCTGAACGGCGTTGGCATCAGCAACAAGAGCTGGTCTGAGCGGCAGGCTGAGCTTGCTGCTGCCGCCGGCTCCGGTGGCAGCTCTATTACTACCAGCCCGTCCGGCTCTTCCGGCGGCAAAAAGTCCAAGTACGCCACCGAGACGGTCATTTCGTCCATCTCCCACACGGCTACGACCACCGCACAGAACGCCCTTGGCACCGTGACCACCAGCATCCAGACCCTGAGCGAAAAGGTCAAGGACAGCGCGGGCAGCATCAAAGACCGCATCACCGAGACCACCACCGAGACCGGCAAGGAGATGGTCAACGGCATCGAGACCACCTATAAACAGGTGGAGACCAAGGTCAACGGCGTGGTGACCAAAACCACAAAGACGTACGACGATATGTCGAAAACGTTGGCGGCCACCCTGACCCGCACCACCAGCAAGGTAGAGGGCGGCGTGACCACGGCGATCCAGGAGGTCACCAAAAAATACGCCGACGGCAGCGAGCACATCGAAAAGACCGAGACCATCACCGAAGAAAACATTGTCGATGGCGTGGCCCGGACTACCAAGACCATCAACACCTATATCGACGGTGTGCTCCAGAACACCAAGACCGACACCGAAGAGGCCGAAAAAAGCATCCAGGCTGCGCTTTCCCGCACCGAAAAGTACATCTCTGAGATTCAGGGGCAGTCTGACAAGGGCATTTTCGGGCTGGTGAAATCTCTCTTTACCGACATCAAGAACAAAGACGGCAAGGCCATCGCCGGGGATGTGGTAAAGGTCATTTTCGGGCAGGTGACGCAAGAGCAGCGAAACACCATCCTGAAATGGGCAGACGATGCAATGACCGCCATCAATGAGCACTACGCGCAGGGCGGCATTCAGGGGGCGCTGCAGAGCATTGCAGACCTCTTCCGCAACGGCATCACCCCGGCGGTCAACGGCTCCACCAAAGAAGTGCAGAGCTTTGCCGCCGCCATGAAGGGCCTTTCCGGCACCGGGGGCTCCGGCGGCATCGTCAGCAGCATCCTCAAGCTGTTCGGCGGCGGTACGAAGGCTGCGGCGGCTGCCGGTGAAGCCGGGGCCGGGCAGGCCATTGCATCCGCAGCGGGCGGAGCGGCCTCCTTCTTCCCGGAGTGCCTTGCTGTGCTGGCTGTCATCGCGGAGGGCGTTATAGGCTTCAAAATGGGCCAGAATGCCCGCGCCCGCGAGGATTCCGGCGAAGAGCGCTCTCTGGGAAGCAAGCTTCTCTCCGGCGCGCTTCTGGCGGCCACCGGTCCTATCGGCTGGATCAGCTACTTCTTCGGCAAAAAGTTTGGCAAAAAGTCCTCGTCTTCGTCTGCTGCGGCAGAAAGCGCCCCGTCTGGCGCCATGAGCTATCTGGACATTCAGGATGCCTACTGGTACGGCAACGAGCGGGCTTTTGCGGGCTACGACTACCGCAGCGACCCCTTTACCTACAACCCCAACAACAATTCCGTTCCCAAGTATCAGGCGGAGATACAGGCTCAGCTTGCAAAGCTGAGCACCATAGTGGAGCAGTATCTGCCCGACGTGGCAAATCAGCAGATCGTGCTGGACGATGGTACCATTGTAGGCGCTCTCGCCCCCGGCATGAACGACCAGCTGGGCCATATCCAGATGCTTGCAGAAAGGGGCAACTGAGATGTACGAAATTTTTGCGTATCCCTACGGCGACCCTGAAAACAAGCTGACCGTCTATCAGCCGGGCAACCGGCAGGCTGTGGTGCTGTCGCCCAAGCTTACCCGCGAGGTGAGCAAGGGCGGCAGCCTTACTTTTACCATGCTGCGCACCCACCCCTGCTACGAATCCATGCAGAAGATGTCTACCGCTGTGGCGGTGCATCAGGACGGCAAGGAGATATGGCGGGGACGGGTACTCAGCCACGAAGCCGACTGGCTCAACCGCCGGGTCATCTACTGCGAGGGAGCCCTCAGCTACTTCAATGACAGTTGTATCACTCCCTTCAACTACGAGGGCAAGCTGAGAGATTTTCTGGAATACCTCATCAAGGCCCACAACTCCCAGATCTCCGGCGGCGACGGCTACGAAGAGCAGACCAGCTACGACAAAATGAAAAAGTTTGAGCTGGGCAGGGTGACTGCCGCCCTCGGCGGCCTTGTGGTGAGCTACGGCGACCGCAACCAGTACGGCGTGGGCGAGGACTATGGCAGCACCTGGGACATTATCAGCAAAATGGTGCTCAAGACCTACGGCGGCTACGCTTACTGCACCTATAACTCCGCCACCGGCATGAACGTGCTCAACTACTGCGACCAGGCATACGAGGCTGACCGGCAGACCGCCCAGAACATCGAATATGGCGTGAATCTGCTGGATTTTACCGAAAAGACTGATACCAACGACCTTTTTACCCGCATCTGGCCGATGGGCAACAAGCACACGGTCGAAGAGACCAAGACCCAGTGGAAGTACAAATTTCTCTGGTTCAAGTGGGGCTCGACCACCGTGACGACCGGCACCCACGAGGAGCGCTACGGCATCAACGGCACAAGCCAGAGCGCCGTGGACAAGTACCTCCCGAAGAAGGGCTACAGCTGGAATCGGGAGTACGGATGGATACAAAACGACGAGGCCGTGAAAAAATTTGGCGTGGTCTCCAAGATCAGGGAGTTTGACACGGACAGCAGCGACGCCACCTTTGCCGCCGCGGTGCAGGATCTGGAAAAAAACGACCTCATGACCATGAGCTATGAGGTCAAGGCCGTTGACCTTGTGGATGCGGGCTATGATACCGAGCGGCTGACCTTTGCCAGCTTTGCCCATATCATCAGCAAGCCCCACAGCATCGACGTGATCATGCTCTGCACCAAGCTGGTGGAGCCGCTCGACCACCCGGAAAAGAAGGAGTACACCTTTGGCATGACCCGGCGCACCCTCACCGACCGGGCTGTGGCAAATCTGGGCGTGACCAACGAGCTCTCCGAAAAGACGGCATCCACCAGCCGGTATGCAGGCGCAACGCAGATAGACACCACGCAGGCAGGCAAGACGGCCAGCGATTTCATCGACTATGCCCCCGCCTCCGGCATGACCGTCGGCCATGCCAGCATCACGGCCAACATCCATTTCGGGACGGACGGCCTGACCTTCTCCGGCGTGAAAAACGGCACCGAACTGCAAAGCTGGTCTGGCTCCACCTTTGCGGCCCAGACCGCGAGCACAGACCTCTCCGGCTATGCGGCGGTGCTGCTCACCTACGACGGCGACGCCGCAGCGTGGGCTGCCGCCGGGGGCAGGGGCCGGGCCTTTGCGGTGCTGCCGGTGAACGGCAAGACCTACTCCATCCTCTTCCCCGGCGCTCTGGCCCAGCGGCGGGACGTCACGGCGTCCAAAAGCGGCGTGACCTTTGGCAGCGGATACCGACAGACGGCGGCAGGCACATGGGTGCAGGATGATACCGCCTGCTGCCCGGAGGCGCTGCAGGGATTTATGTAAAGGAGTGTGATTTCTATGGGCAAGCTCATGGGGGCAAAAATCGGCTCTCTGCACACCCTGAACGACCTCGGCCTTTACCTGCTGGTGGGCAGCCCGCTCATCTCCGGTGCCGAGCCGGACAAAAAGCTTGTGCAGGTGCCGGGCGGCGATTTCCTGCTCGACCTCACCCGGGCCGTGGACGGCAAAGTACACTACCTCCAGCGCACCATCCGCCTTGACCTCAAGTGCAAGGCTCCCCCGGATGAGCGCCGCAAGGTGCAGAGCATCCTCGAAAACGCCTTGCAGGGGCAGTGGCTGCGCTGTGTGCTGGACGAAGACCCGGCCAACTTCTGGATGGGCCTGTGGATAGTGTCACCCCAGAGCAGAGACCGGCATACCGACACGTTTTCCATCTCTGGAACGTGCAATCCCTACAAGTACAATGCCACCGCCTACGCGGGCGCAGACTGGCTGTGGGACGATTTTTATTTTGACGAGGACGTCATCTATGACGAGCCCACGGAGGTAAAGAGCCTGTGAACAAAACTTTCGAAGAAAACATCAACGACGTCCGCACGGCAAAGCGTGGCGTCGAGGTGCGGGAGGCCATGGCCGAGAGCCTTGAGTATGTGGAGGGCTTTGCCTCCACCGCTACCCAAAAGGCAGACGAGGCCGCAGCCAGCGCCGAAACCGCAGCCAGCGCCAAGACCGCCGCCGCCGCCTCTGCCCATACCGCAGAGCAGCAGGCGGGCATTGCCACACGGCAGGCCGAGACCGCCACGCAGCAGGCCGAGGCCGCCGAAAGCTCCAAGACCGCCGCTGCCGAGTCCGCCAAGCGGGCAGAACAGTTTGCCAAAGAGACCGAGGGCCGCGTCACCACCGACCCCACCCTGACCGTCTCCGGCGCTCCGGCGGACGCAAAAGCCACCGGCGACCGCATCAAAGCCATCAAAATCGTGACCGACAAGACCCTCACCATCTCCGGCGCGGCGGCGGACGCTGCGGCCACCGGCGTGCGCATCAAACTGTTGGAGATGGTGCATGGCACAGACGTAAACGGCATCAGCTTTGTTTCGGCCTTTGACACGCTTGATGGTGTAGAGCTGACGGGCGTGTGGAACAAGGCGGCAAGCCGGGTGGAGTTTTGAAGGAGGATAGCTCATGGCAACAAGACTTGGTGATATGACGGTTGGCAGCACCGTTAAAATCAAGGTGGACGGTACGCTGAAGGATTTTTTGGTCGTGCAGCAGGGTTTGCCTAGCTCGGATTACGACCAAAGCTGCAATGGAACGTGGCTGCTCATGGAGGACATTGTTGCAACTATGCCATTTTATTCCGGCGGTGACTTTGTCGTGGATGACTATTTGAAAACGACATTCCCTTCATTGTTACCTAGCGGAATTTATTCGGCGATAAAAACTGTAACGCTAAAATATTACGAAAGAGAGTATCACAATGCGTCAGATAAAGTGTTCTTGCTTGCATGCAGAGAACTCAATTATGGCATGTGGATTTCTGGTCTCCATTACCTCAAATATTTTAGCGACTCACCAGACGCAAGTAGTGGTACTTCTGAGTCATGGAGTAAGCGTGTAGCGTATTACAAAGGACAACGAGCAAAATGGTGGACACGCGAGTTTAACGGGCATGACAATAACGCAGTCGTATATACTGACGGAAGCATCTCCTCCATTTGGTCATATGACGAGTACGGTGTTCGCCCGGCATTCATACTGCCCTTTAACCTCATGGTATCCAGCAACGGCATGGTAGGCACCATCCCCGGAATCACCACAGATGCAACTGACCTGGGGGAGCAGAATGCCCCCTTTACAGTTGCATATACGGCGACAGACACCGGCACGGAACCGCTTACGGTAACTGAAAAGCTGGACGGAGAGGCAAAGCAGACCCGGACGGATGTGGCCCCGGGCACCGCCCTGACCGTGGACTGGCTGGCTGAAAAGGTAGGCTACCAGCAGGTGCTGAACGGAGCCCATACCATTACACTAGAAGTGGACAACGGCATTATTCCCGCCACCAAGACCATAACCTTTACCAAAAATGTCACCGGTGCCACGGTGAGCCTGACCGCCCCCCTGACGGCGGACGACACCATCACCGTGGCCGCCATGACGCTCGAAGGTAGTTTCCCGGCAGATATGAGCCTGACCGTGGAGATGACCAATAACGCACGGGACGAGACCCCGGTGTGGGAGAACTGCACCGACATCCAGCGCGGCGAGAGCCGGGCCTTTGCACACCACGCCTTTGCCAACAAGACCGCCGCCAAGGGAGCGGCCTTTAACTACAAGGTGACGATCACCCGGGGAGCTTCCGGCGTCGGCGGCAATATCACCATGATTGGGGGTGTTATTGGATGAGTCTGCACAAAACAGAAAGGAGCCTGAAAGAGCTCCACCGGAAGCTGGCAGAGGAGCAGAAGCTCAGGGAACTGCCCGGCCTCGTGGCGGAGATCGAGGACGCCATGTGTGAGCAGGATACGACAGCAGAGAAGCGGATGGCGGCTATCGAGGACTCGCTGTGCGAGCTGGATGCCGCCGTCAACAAGTAAGGAGGACATCAAAATGGATAAAATCTGGGCGAACCGGCTCATCGCCGGTACCAAGACATGGGCAGAGATGCCCGCACGCCGCCATGCCGGAGTCAAAGCGGAGCTGGCCAAGCGGGTGGCCGAGGACGAGATCACCGCAGAGCAGTACAAGGAGATCACGGGGGAGGACTACAATGAGTAAACTGCTGGAGCTGCTGGAAAAGCTGGTGCGGGCCATCTTTGGCCCGGGGGACAAGCAGGACACCGGCGAGGCAACACCCCCACCCGCAGTCCCCAAGGCAGAGGCTGTCACCGGCTGGCAGGGCGGGCCTCCCTACCGCTTTGTGGACGTGAGCCGCTATCAGGGCAAAATTACCCTCGACAGCTGGCGAAAGGTCAAAGCGGCGGGCTACAAGGGAGCGATGCTCAAGACCGTGAGCACCAACCGCAAGCTCTCCAAGCGGGCAGACGGCCTGTATATCGACCCCACCTTTGAGCCCAACTATCGCAATGCCAAAGCTGCCGGTCTGGACGTGGGCGTCTACTACTACACCTACGCCACCAGCGAAGCAATGGCCGATGCAGAGCTTGCCCTTGTGCGGGAAGCGGTACGCGGAAAAGCGCTCACCATGCCCGTGTGCGTGGACGTGGAGGAAAACAAACTCAAGCCCATGAGCACCCTCGACCTCACCAACCTCACCGCCTATGCACTGGAACAGGTGGAGAGAATGGGCTTTTACGCCCAGCTGTACACCTACACCGGTTACAAGTACGAGCTGGACATGGCTCGGCTGTCCTCTCGGTGGAACGTCTGGCTGGCCGACTATACCGGCAAGGCACCCAAGGTCGATTTTGCCTACAACGCCCACCAGCACACCAGCAAGGGCAGCGTGCCGGGCATCACGGGCAACGTAGACCTCAACGTGACCACCCTCAACTATCCCCGTATCATCAGAAAGAAGGGTCTGACCCGTCTCCGGGAGGACAAATGACCGAAAAAGAAGCTTTACTGTGGGTATTGGGCATCCTGGGCAGCCTGTGTGCCGCTGCCATCACCATCGACAAGGTGCTGGAAATCATCCACAAGTACATCAAAAAGGCGCAGGAGCCGGACAACGCGCAGAACAAGCGGCTGGATGAGCTGGACAAGCGCATCGGGACCTTGGAGCAGGGCCAGCTTCAGCACACGCAGGCCCTTGCTCGCGACCTGCGCCGCTTTGAAGAAATCGACGAGGTGAGTCGTCTAACCCTCGACGGGGTGCGCAATCTGCTGGATGCCCAACTCTCCGGCAACAACCGCGAAGGGATGCAAAAGAGCCGCACCGACATCGACAACTATCTGTTAAAAGGAGTGACCAATCATGGTAGCACTGGCAACTAAGCTTTTTGACCTTATCCCTGCCCCGGTGGCGGCAGTGCTGATGCTGGGCGGCTTTGTGTTTTACGCATTGGGCTGCATCCGGCTGGGTTACGGCGCAGCGGTAAAGCCGCTGGTGCTTGACCTCATCGAGCGGGCAGAGCAGGAGATCCAGGGTACCAAGCGCGGCGCAGAGCGTAAGGCGTGGGTCGTCAAGATGCTCCGGGCCGCCCTGAGTACCAGCAAATACGGCAGGCTCATCAGCTGGGCCATCACTGATGAGACCATCGGTGCCGTGATTCAGTTTTTCTTTGACCGCATGAAAGCGGCGCTGAAGCAGTAAGAGGTGGACTATGATTGAACAGGGCATATCTCTCGCATCCAATGGCGTCGTCAAAGTGGCGGGCTATGAGCAGCTGGTGCGCTTTGGCTACACCAAGAACCGTGGTGTGTACCGCCTTGCCGTCAGTGCCACTGGCGAGTGGGAAGGGCTGACCATCCGTTGCTTCTGGCACGTCCCGAACGGCAAAGACCCGGCATCCTCGCTTGTGATGGACGGCTCTGTGGACGTACCCGACAGCGTGACCGCACAGCCCGGAAGCGGGTGCTGCACCTTTGAGGGCAGTGATGGTACCAAGACCGTGACCAGCGCTGACCTGCGGTATCGTGTCAGCGCCAACAGCGGCACGGATGACGGCAGCATGCCGGAGCCGGGCACCCCTGCATGGCAGCAGCTTGTGGATGCCGTGCACACCGATGCCACCGCCGCAGAGCAGGCCAAGGTCGATGCACAGACTGCTGCCAGTGAAGCGGCCACCAGTGCGGGCAATGCGAATCAGAGCGCTCAGGAAGCCGCTGACAGCTTGCAGGCGCTCAAGGACGGCATTGCCGCTGGTGACTTCAAAGGCGAGAAAGGTGACACTGGCCCCATCGGCCCGGTCGGCCCGCAGGGGCCGCAGGGGCCGCAGGGCGAAAAGGGCGAGACCGGTGAGGTGGGCCCTGCTGGCGCACCTGGCAAGGACGCCACCGTGGACGCCACCCTGAGCCAGAGCGGCAAGGCAGCAGACGCTAAAGTGACCGGTGACGCACTGGTAAGAAAGGCCGTCATAGATGACACCGCAGTCGGCACCGATGCATGGAGCAGCAAGCACCTTGTGGATGTGCTCTGTCCGCCGCTGGACGAGACCGGGAACCCGGTGCAGTGCTACCCTGTTGCTGGATACCCGCTTGGCGTGAAAGCAAAGTGGGAACCCGTGCAGGAGGGCAGCGGTACACCAAGCCCCGAAAACATCCGTCCCATCAAGGGGCAGGATGCGGTGACGGTTGAACGGTGCAGGGATAACTTATTCGATATTGCAAAAGTAACAGAAACAAACATACTGACGAAAACAGATAGACAGATTACGTTAAAAACTGGACGTGTACACAACTATGACTTATTTGTTTCTACAGTGGGATTGACCACAGACGTATCAGTAGATTGCCTTTATAGATTGCCATTTTTCCCGAAAGGAACATACAAAATATCTTATAATACAACACTTCCAGGTGCATCATTGTCAATAGTAGCTGTTGCAAAAGACGGATCTATTACTGTTATTTCAACAAACGATCAGGCTTATTTCACTCTATCTTATGGCACACTCATATCAATTAGATGCGGCCCCATTGAAGAAGTAACATTCAGCAATATCCAAATTACTATTGGCTCCACCGCTCCCACCACCTACACACCATATATCGGCCAGACCAACACCCTGACCCTGCCTGAAACCGTTTATGGTGGTGAGGTGGACGCGGTGAGCAGTGAGGGGCAAGAGACGTGGAAAATGCTGACGCTGGACGGGACGGAAAAGTGGATTAAATTGGAATCATCAAACACGGTGTTATTGGCTAACGCGTTTGACGACCGCAGGAGTATAGATTTGAAAGCTATTTGCAGCCACATAATGACAACTAAGTCTGCTGTTGCTTGGGTTAATTTGGTTAATTGCATGCAAGTCGTTGATAATGCGATTGGGGTGAATATTGCAGGAAAGACGGAAGATGTTGAAACTTGGAAATCCTACCTCGCCGCGCAGTACGCGGCGGGAATCCCTGTGCAAATCTGCTACGTGCCGGCAAAGCCTGTACCCTTCACTGCGACAGGCGCACAGCCCATCCCCGCTTTAAGCGGCGTGAACACCCTGCTGACCGATGCAGACAGCGTAACCGTTACCGGCAGAGCAGACCCCATCAAACGCATTATTGACCTTGAGGACGCTGTGGCGTCCATGACAACGAATTAAAGGAGGACTGACTATGGCAATCAAAAGCAAATCCAGACACGACCTGACGTTACGTTCCATCAAGCGGGAAATCGCCGCAGGGCGTGACGTGGCATACTGGCTGGACAAGGCGTACACCCATCTGGACAGCGGGCTGTTGGATGCCGACGACATCGCAGAGGTTGAAGCTCTGGCGCAGGCGTACTATGACGCTCTGGACGCTGAGGACAAGGCGAACGCTGAGGAAATCACACTGTAAGGAGGATATCATGGCAAGCACTACATACCGCCATCTCGGTGACGTCACCGAGATGTTCGCCGCACAAGAGCAATTTCGTGACATCACGAAAATGGTCTGCGCACGTCTTCGCGGCCTCACGAAAACATACCATTTTGCCGTCATTGGCAATGTAGTACGCAACGCCGGACAGCTGCCGCAGCCTTTTTGGCTCGGTGCTGCCTGTGGCGGCGGCTCGTGTAGTGCTGCCCGCTGCGCTGCAAAAACTTGACCGACAGCAGATGACCGCCGCCATCAAAAACGCACCGCTTGGGAGGGTAGACCGTAAGATAGCCTTACTGCGGTACGTTGAGCGGCTTCCGCTGCCGGACATTGCAGCACGGACACGTTACAGCCGGACGGCGATAGGCTACCGGCTAAAAGGTATTTCAAAATTTTTTGAGTAGCAAAACCCCCGGTGTTCCGTTTGGAGCATCGGGGGGGTTTTTGTTTATTTGAGATATTCCCGCAGCGCCCGCGGGATGAGTTTCTCTGATGGATAGACCTCAAAGGTCTTGCCGCATATCACACACCTTTTTTCTATCATGTGGCTCACCCTTGTAAGTCGGCAATAGCAACACCGCAGGCGTTTGCGATTTTTTCGAGGGTGTTTACTCTCGGGACAGCCTTCCCGGATTCCGCATATTGGATGGTTGCGGTGGACAGTCCGGTCTTTTCTGACAGCGCCCGGATGGTCAGACCAGCACCCTCTCGGGCAACTTTGATTTTGACGGCAGACACGCCGAGCGTTTTGTAATCGGGCGAATTGTACCCGATCAGAAACAGCCCCTGCTGCTGCAACGGCAATGCTTTGAGCGCAAAGCTGTTATCCACGTCCTCGAGGTCTACATCCTTCAGAACGTAAGCGCAGGCGTTGTCAAGCTCCGGAGTCATTTTGTGGAGCTTGTGCGCCAGCGTGATTTTCATCATCACGCCACGCACGGGAAACCTCGTAGCGTTGTCAAGGTCTGCCTGATTCACGCGGTCGGGGTTGCAGGCTTTATCCAGCAAACGGTACAGCTTGCCCAGATTTTGGATGGTGGTGTTTTCCATTTTGTCCTCCTAACATTCACTTGTTCAGCATGTCCATCACGGCGTTGTAATAGCTTTCGTATTCTTCACCAACAGCAAGCTCTTTTTCGACTTTCGCCTTCTGGTAAGCCCGCTCTTCGCCGTAAATCTCATTCTCGATCGCGTCGGGGATCTCAACGAATGCTTTCTGCTTTTTGCCATTGACCATCACATACACGCCGAATGCGTAATGCACGTTCTCCGGCCAACGGCCGATCTGTTGCTTGTAGGCACCTGCCTTCATTTCCTGCCCATTCACCAGCAGGGAATTGATGGTGTACTGCCATTCGTGGCACGATATGAAGAACTCGTTGCCGTCGCTCAAGATAGTTTTTTCGGTAATGACCTTTTTGTCAATGTCGAGTTCGATTTTTGCGCCGCGGGCGGTATTCCAAGAGTATTTCATTTTTTGTGCCTCCATCTGTGTCTCCTTTTGACACCATCATTATACCATAAAACTAATACAAGTGATACAGGCGTAGTCACCAGACTTTGCCTTATTTTTTGTCTATTTTGTATCAGTTGTATCAGATTCAAGCGGAGCTCAACTGAGTATTTTTGTCCTTCGTTTGACGCTCGCTGCCTCTTGGCTCTCCTTAAAAAGGTAAACTGAGCGCAAAGGGAGGGAAGCGCCATGTGGCACAAGTTTAACCCCAACCCCCACGGGAGCAGCGTCGGAGACTGCGCTGTGCGTGCGGTAGCGGCGGCCACCGGCCGGAGCTGGGAGCAAGCTTATATCAGCCTTGCGCTCACTGGTTACGCCCTCGGCGACATGCCCAGCGCCAACCGCACATGGGGCGCATACCTCCAAAAGCAGGGTTATAAGCGCCGCATGGTGGAAGCGGACTGCGCCACCTGTTACACCGTGGCAGATTTTGCCCGGGAGTACCCGCGCGGCGTGTATGTACTGGGCTGCTCCGGCCACGTTCTGGCTGTGATCGACGGCGCGTGGTGGGACAGCTGGGACAGCGGCGCGGAATGCCCGATCTACTACTGGTATAAGGAGGAAAACGATGCCGATCTATAACGGATACCCGCAAGTGTATTACCCGCAACAGCCGCAGGGGCAGTTGGAACAGCTGAGGGCAGCACAGTACCAGCCTCAGCCCGTCATGATGCCGACAATGCAGGGGCAGGCCGCACCGACTGACAGCGGCTTTATTTGGGTGCAGGGCGAAGCAGCAGCCCGTGGCTATCTGGTCGCCAACGGGAGCCGGGTGCTTTTGCTGGATGCTGATTCCGATACCTTCTACATCAAAGAGGTGGGGCAGGACGGCAGGCCGTTCCCGCTCCGCATCTACGATTACAAAGAGCGCACCGGAGGCCCCAAAGCGTCGCTTGCGGCCACGCAAGCCGCAAGCGGGGAGTATGTCACCCGCAAGGAGTTCGACGCGCTGGCGGCAAAGCTGGCGGCGTTGGAGAAGCAGGAAACACCAGAGCCGGAAAAGGAGAGCTAAACGATGAGCAGCAGCTTGTATAACTCGATGGGCCGACAGGCCCAGAACCCCATTGGCGGGCAGTTCCAGCAGTTTATGGGCCAGATGCAGGGCAAGAACCCGCAGGAGATGATAAACCAGATGCTCACCTCCGGCCAGCTCTCACAGCAGCAGCTCAACGCTATTCAGCAGCGGGCGCAGCAGATCGCGCCGATGCTCAACGGCATGAAAAATATGTTTGGATTCTAAAATGCGGCCGCATTTAGAATAAATTTCAAAATCTAACGTAAAGGAGTAAAACTATGTCTCTTTCTTCTGATAGCACGGTTCTGACCATGCCGGTACAGCCCGCAAACGGTTACAGCAACGGCTTCAACGGCTGGGGCGGCGACTGGATGGGCTGGATCGTCCTCTTCCTGATTTTCGGCATGTTCGGCTGGGGCGGCATGGGCGGCTTTGGCTGGGGCGGCGGCATGGGCATGGGCGGCGCTTCGCCTTATATGACCAGCGCTGTCACACAGGCAGACCTGCAGCGTGGCTTCGACAACCAGAGCGTCATGAACAAGCTGAACGGGCTGGAAAGCGGCCTGTGCGACGGATTCTACGCCATGAACACCGGGATGCTTCAGGGCTTCAACGGCGTGCAGCAGGGCCTGAACGGCGTCACCAACGCCATGCAGCAGGGCTTCAACAGCACCAACGTTGCGCTGATGCAGGGGCAGAATGCTCTGGCTACACAGCTGGCAGACTGCTGCTGCAAGACCCAGACCGCGATCCAGGGGGTCAACTACAATCTGGCCACTCAGGAGTGCGACACCCGGAACCAGATGCAGCAGGGCTTCTGCGCAACGCAGAACACCATGAACAACAACACCCGGGACATCATCGAGAATCAGAACAGCAACACCCGCGCGGTGCTCGACTTCCTGACCAATGATAAGATCGCCACCCTGCAGAGCGAGAACAACGAGCTGCGCCGGGCCGCTTCTCAGGATCGCCAGAGCGCGCTCCTGACCACCGCGATGAACGCGCAGACCAACCAAATCATCGGAACGCTTCAGCAGAAGGTTCCCGTGCCTGCCTATCAGGTGCCCAACCCCAACGCCATTTACTATGGCTGTGGGACCGGCTGCGGCAACTGCGCATAACCAAATCACGGCAACTTTTTCCAAAATGGAAAATGTTCAGCCCCTGAGCTGATTTTGCAAACCAAAACGCCGGGGCAAAAGTCCCGGCGTTTTTCTATGAAAGGAGCCGATAAAATGGCCGAATTTAGCAACTCTAACACCGTCAGCGTGGCAGCGGGCCAGAACCTCCCCCTGACCGAGACCGCCGCGAAAGCCCCCGCCTGCATCATGCACCGTGAGGGTAGCGGCCTTGTGACCCTGCGGGGTCTGACCAATCAGTGCAAAGCGCGCTTCAAGGTAAGCTTTGGCGGCAATATCGCCATTCCCACCGGCGGCACTGTGGGACCCGTTTCCGTGGCGCTGGCTGTCGGCGGTGAGTCGCTGACCAGTGCGACAGCCATTGTCACCCCGGCGGCAGTCGAAAATTACTTCAATGTTTTCGTGGCCGCTTTTATCGAGGTGCCGCGCGGCTGCTGCGTGACCGTGGCGCTCAAAAACACCAGCACCCAGGCTGTCAGTATCGCCAACAGCAATCTGATCGTTGAGCGAGTAGCGTAAGAAAGGAGATAAAATCATGCTGGATAAACTGAATCACCTGAAGGATGAGATGTGCGACGAGCTCATGGAGCTGACCGACAAGAAGAACCGATCCCCGGGCGATGTTGAGATGATCGGCGAGATCGTGGACATCATTCTGGACATCCACCGCATCGAGGATTACTGCGAGAGCGGTGAGTACAGCCGTGCGGGCGAGTGGGAAGCTGACATGCGCGGATCCTTCAGCCGCGACGTTGGAAACGGTTACAACCGGGGCAACAGCTACGCCAACCGTGGCCGTCACTATGTTCGTGGGCATTACTCCCGCTCTGATGGACGTGAGCGCATGATCTCTGACATCGAGGACATGATGCAGGACGCCACTGGCGCAGAGCGAGACGCTTACAAACGCGCGGCGGACATTCTGCGCAATGCATAAGTGAGGAGGGTGGCAGGTATGGACATCGACGAGATCAATGACCACATCCACAAGCTTAAATGCGGTTCGACGGACTGGCAGAGCGTGGAGAAGCTTGCCGCCCTCTGCACTGTGAGAAACGAGCTGGAAGAAAAGCAGGCGCCGGCAGAAATGCAGACTCAAGCGCTGCCTCCCACGTCGTACCCGGCGGCATACTCCACAAAAGCAAATCCGCAAAGCGAGTTCGTGGAAGCGGCCAGCGTTGCGCCCTTTGGCGGCTTGATGGAAGTGCTTGATGAGCACATGAGCGCCATAAAGCTTGCATACCCGAAAGAGTATGAGCTGGTCATGCGGAAGATAACCGCATTGTAAAACGACACAAAATGTGTTATTTTTACATGCAGCCAAAACTTGAAAAGCTGAATTTTTAAGTTTGATAAGCTAACGTCAGACTAACAAACTTTGAGTTTTTATCGATAAATGGTAAAATAAAACTGATTTGTAATCAGTGGGTTGCAGGTTCAACTCCTGTCACCAGCTCCAAAAATAAACGCACGAACGATGAAAACAAATCGTTCGTGCGTTTTCCTTTTTGCTTGAAATGTCTTAAAATCTCCTGAATGAACGTGACAATCTAACAAACAATCTAACAAATCAATACTTCATCTTTCGCATTTCCTGCAACAGATAAGCCGGGTCATTGTGGGAGACGTACTTGTTGGCCGTGGTGGAGAAATTTTTGTGGCCCAAGATGGCCTGCACGGCGGTCCTTTCCAGGCCGCACTCCACCATCTTGCTGCTGGCCGTGTGGCGCAGGGTATGCGGATGCACCCCCTCTATGTGGCACTCCTGCATCAAAGCCCGAAACCTTGTAGCCACGTTGCGCTTGTCCAGCTTTGTACCGGCTTTGGACGGTATCAGCCACTCACAGCCGCTGTCAAGCATCCAAAAGGCAACGATTTTGTAAATGGGGTCCAAAATAGGGATAATGCGGTTTTTGCCCGCCTCGGTCTTCTTACCGCCCTGCATATACCGCTCTTTTAGATGCACATCGTCGCAGCGCATGGAGAGCAGCTCATCGATACGCATACCGGTGTAGAGCAGCACCATTGCGATTTGTGCTGTCTGCCCAAGCTTCGGGTCATCTTGCCGGCTGCTGATCTGCTCTATCTCCTGAGCGGTCAAGGTGCGCTCTGCCTTGCCTGTAGCCGCTGGGAGTTGCAAGAGCATGGCATAGTTTTTGTTTATGATGTCCTGAGCCATTGCCCACTCGCAGATCTGACTGAAAAGCGTGCGCTGCTTTTCGCAGGAGCTGCGGGAGAGGCCCTTTTCCACCATCCGGTCAATCACCTGTTGATAGTCTGCGGCTTTTAAGTCCCGGAGCTGTCGGTCATACAGCGGCGAAGCCTTTGCATAGGCCAGCTCATAACCCTTTTTCATGTCAGTGCCGAGCTTGTCAAATTTGGGCTGCGCTTTCCATTGGGCGTAGGCATCCGCAAAAGTACATTTCAGACGCGCTGCGGGGGTGTTCTGGGTGTTGTAAGCGTCCAGTGCTTGTACTGCTTCACCCGGCGTCGCAAACGTCCCCAGAACGTCTCGCTTGGCTGTCAGGGCCACATACGGCTTTGACCTCGTCCCGCTCAACTTATATACACTGCCGCTGCCCTTTGGGCGGCGGCGCTTTTTTCTTTGCTGCGGGGCGGCTTCTGGCTGCTTCTTGCCGCAGTAGGGGCAAAAAGATGCATCATCCGGTATTTCCCGACGGCAGCAGGCGCGAATGCACTTCAAAGCTCTTCACCTCGCTTTGCGGTATAGTCGGCCTCGCCGCTCTTCGCGGCCTCTTTTCCCGCCTGGTATGCCGACTGCAGCAAACTCACCGGAGGCTGGACTTCCCACGGAATCGGGTCTGTTCCTGTAACCACGGCGAACCCATAGTTGTCCAGTATTTGGCCGCAGACGGATACCTTGTTCTGCAAGGGAGTATGCAGGTTTGCGCACACCTCAGCAAACACCGCTGGTGGATAGCTGCCATGTCGGCCCAAAAGGATAAACAGCACCATCTCTTTTACAATTCGTGGCGCTGTGCGAAAGTATTCTGTAAGCGCCTCATCCAGTTCTTCGTCTGATTTGCGCTGTATGGGCTCTTTGTAAAGCTCTGGGTGCAGCATTTCTTGCATGGCGGGGAGCGGAGAAGCCCCGCAAGCCTCGAACCAGTCCATTATCTTGTCAGCCGGTGGGCTGGACGCCCCGCACTCCCAGCTCTGGATCGTAGCCTTTCCCTTGTTGATACGGCGGGCCATGTCAACTTGGCTCAAACCTGCCGCGACTCTGGCCCGCGCCAGTGCGACACCAAGCTTTTCCGCAGTAAAGTAGCTCATCAATTATAACCTCACAAATTTCCATGCCATAAAAACAAAAAGTGACATGGGGAAAACCCATGCCACTCGACAGAGCAGAAGTCCTTCAAGTTTTCCCATAAAATGGTAAAATCTAAAACAAGTTGGACGAATTAAACAAAAACAGAGGTGAAACAAAATGGATTTTGAGCAAAGAAACGGTAAAGAAAACGAAATGACCATCATTGACGGGATGCCCGCCACCGTTTTGACGGGTACCGCGCACACACCTGAACCTTGGGAGGACTAAAGATGGACAAGATGCAGCTGTTTTGCACACACATCCGCGCCGCGCTGGCCTGCTATGAGGATATGCCACCCGAGGGACAGGCTCGGGCTCGACTTTTTGTGATCCGCAAGGCCGGGGACATCCGGCAGCTCAAGGCCGCAGCAGACACACCCGGCGGGGAACTTGCCGGGCAGCTGTTGCAAAAATTGCAACAACCTTGCAACCACGGATAACAACGCGCATATTTTGCGCGGATTCAGCGTAAAACGCGCGTACTTAGCAAAAAGTCAGCGTAAATTTCAGCGATTCAGCGCAAATGCTAAATTTTTCGCGCATTTTTGAGCGATTAAACGCGCTTGACGCATTACAATCAACGGTTGTATAATTCGGTTGTGAAAAAAGTTTACTGTTTCTTGCGATATATAACTTCAAGGCCGTAATCCGGATGATAAGACCAAGAGACCGTTACCTTGTCAAACTCTTCCAGTTGACGCCCATCGATGGCGCGAGTCTTCAACATTTCTTGATAAATCCAGTCCGGAAGGCCAAAAAACTTATTGAACTTCTGGATTTCATTGAGTGCACTATCTTGAGACAGAGACCCGCCAGAGATGTTTGACGGATTTGTGTCTATCATGAGGTAAGACTCGTCATCGGCCAGCGTGACGGTCGTGTTTGTATAAAGATCGCTGAACAACTTGAAATTTGGTTCAACATTGTGGCTGTAGATGACCTCCCACAGGCAATCCTGAATCGAAGTATACTCTTTTTCTCCGTCAGATTTTTCCGCAACTCTTTCGGTGATCCAGATGATTGGCGTTCCATCATCAGCTGGAATCTGGACTTCACCTTTAAGTGTAATGGCCTGATTCTCGAAAATTTCTCTGCAATATTCATACACGCCGTTTCTGACGGCGGCATACCATCGCTGCCCATCGTCAGAAACCACAGAAAAGCACTTAAAATCCCACTTGTTGCCTTTGTATGTGTCAAGGTATGTATAGTAGTAGTTGAAATCCGGGATTCCTGAGAACTCAATGTACGAGCCTTTTTTATATTGAGTCTCCGCCGCAAAGGCTGTCGTGGCAAAAGGGATGGACAACGCCGCAGCCAGCCCCAATGCAAGAAATGTTCTTCTTTTCATGATTACACCTCGTCGTTTGATTTTTTGATAATGCTTTTCATTTTGTCAAAACGCAAAATCACATCACCCATCATAGAGTTTGTAATTCGCTCATTTGAGAAAGAATCTTTCCACTTTTGGATGGATTTTTCTTTTCCCTTTTGAGTTTTCAAGCTTAAAAGCTTTTCTAACTGCTTGATATAAGAATTTTCGACAACAACCTCAAAAAGGTCAGAGAGAGAAAACTTCATCATGCTATAAAGCTCGGCAGGGCTAAAGTCAAATTTGAACCCCATCCGCTCGTACTTTTTGAGTTCATCGAGCGTATCAAGAATCATATCATATCTTGAAAACAGAACATCAATGTCGGAAGTTCTTTCTATCACCAAAAAAGAGTCTAAAACCTTCCGTATCCGTTCTGGTATTGTTTCTTCTGGGAAATCGACAAACTCTTCTCCGGTATCAGGGTCAATCAAAACAACGGGCTCTGGTGATTCGCTCCACTTGGCGTTCGGACGTACAAAATGCAATGGCTCTTGGGCTTCAGGATTATCTTTTTTCTTGAAGACCGCATTGATAACCCGCGTGATATTTTTTCGAAATCCAACATTCCATATCACGGGAAACACCTCACACATAACAATTATATAAGGAGGACAAAACAAAATGCAGGACACATCTTTCAGCCCGGACGAAATCAGAAAAATCATCGAAAAGCTTAAGAGTGACCCTGCATTTCGTCAGAAAGTCCTCGATATTCTAAACAGCTGATTCAGAGCAGCTCCCGGATCGCATTCTTTTTCGCTTCCGAAGCGTTCAGAATCTTTTGCACAAGCTCAGCATCTTCAGGAGACAGACCACTTAGGTCTACCATCTCCGGGGTGCTGGGCTTTTCTTTTGCTCTTCGCCGGTCAGTTCTGAAATCGAAACCCCGAAGTAATCGGCAATTTTGTGAAGATTTTTTAATGATAGGCTTTCAGTCCGGCCCATTTTTAACTCTTGAAAAGTGCTTCTTGCAACGCCGGATTCTCTGCACATGGTGCCATCTTTTACACCCTTTGCATCACAAAGAGCGTGTATTCTGTCGTACAAAACAGACATAAACAAGCCCTCCAATTTGTGCATTGCTACAAAGTACGGAATCTCGTACAGAAATGGTTGACTTGTACGGAAAACAGCAGTATAATACAACCATCGGGTACGGAAACTCGTACAACATAAAATCTTTACACATTTATATTAGTACATTTTCCCGTACCTGTCAAGATGATTTTTCAAAGGAGGTACGAAATTTGAAAGAAACCGCATTATCTCCGTTTGGACTGGAAGCAAAAATCGCAATGCTCAAGCGAGGGATGAAGCAGGTGGAACTGATTGACCTTGTGAAACAGGACACTGGGCTGTACGTTGATGACAGCTACATGTACAAGATTTTGCACGGTGACAGAAGCGCCCCAAAAGTCATTCAGAGCATCTGCAGGATTTTAGAAATCGAGTATAAGGAGGACGCAAATGCCTGATTTTGAAACATTTCTGCTTGCGCTTGCATCGATTGCGCTCATTGTCGTTGCTTTTGGCTTTTCGTGGGCGATTATATCTGGTCTTTGGTGGCTCATTTGTCACCTTGTCGGATGGCAGTTCACTTTCGGCGTATCAACGGCGATCTGAATCGTCGCAATGCTGCTGAAGTGGGCAACGAGCCGCAAGTGACAAAGGAGGCCAAAGCATGAGCCAAAACAAAAAGCCCAGCCGGAAGCCCGACTGGGACGCAACCACGATTACGATTATCTGCATTTTGATAACCGTGCTTAATGTGTCACTTGTAGTATTCCAAATATTATGGTGGCTGCTAAGGAATGGAGGATAGATATGACCAAAGAAGCCCTGGATAAAAACGAAGAACTTCTCAGCAAGCAGTTGGAGCTGCTTTCTGAGAAGTCCCCGAATGCTGATTTGGACACCCTAGTAAAACTTACGGATGCAATGTGCAAGGTTTACAGGACGCTCACTGATGCTTCTTAAAGTATCCAGAATCATGCTTTTCCCTGTAGTCCTTTCGGATTTCATACAGTGCTTCCCAATACATGGTATGAATTTCCGCAGGAGTCTTCCCGCTCAAGTCCTGATGCTGAACGTAGGCCAAGGCGAGAGCTTCAGAAAGAGAACTCGGAAAAGTTTTGAAATCACTCATTTTGTCACCCCCTTTCCCTGCCTATTATAACAGGCACTGGGGTGACGACAAGAAAGGACAAAATATGGCAAACATTCAAATTTTCACAAGCCCCGAGTTTGGGGACATCCGCACGGTAGACCAGAACGGCGAGCCGTGGTTCGTGGGCAAGGACGTTGCGGCGGCGCTGGGATACGGCGAAGGCAAGTCCCTCGCAAACGCCGTTTCAAACCACGTTGACGAGCAGGACAAAGGGGTCACCGAATTGATGACCCCCGGCGGCAACCAGAGAATGGTCATTATCAACGAGTCCGGCCTGTACAGCCTGATTTTTGGCAGCAAACTGGAAGGGGCCGTGCGGTTCAAGCGCTGGGTAACAAGCGAAGTATTACCCGCCCTGCGCAAGACGGGCAGCTACATGATGCCCAAGCTCAGCAAGGAGATGCAGGCGCTGTTTATGTTGGACACCCGCACCCAGCGGCAGGAAGAACGGCTCACCGCGTTGGAAAATACCATGACGGTGGATTACAACCAGCAGCGTGTGCTGCGCAAGGCCATCAGCCGGGCCGTCATTGGGGCGCTGGGCGGCGAGGACACCCCGGCTTACATTGACAACCACGTGCGCAGCAAGGTGTACAGCGAGTGCAACCACGATGTGCAGGACTGGTTCCGGGTGAACAGCGTGGGCAACATCCCCCGCAAGCGCTTTGACGAGGCGGTGGAGTACATCCAGCGCTGGAAGCCCAGCACCAACACCGTGATGCTGATCCAGCAGACCAACGGCCAGACCAGCTTGTTTGCCGCAGCCGCTGCCCAGAAGAACACCACCACCGCCGGGAAGTTTGTCAAGGAGGCATAAGCATGAGTGAAAAAACCACTGCAAAACCAAATTGAAAGAAAGGAGCAGGCCATGCAGAAGCCGAGTCTTACGATAGGCGAATGCGTCCAGATTCTTCGGGACAACAACATATCGAAGACCGAGAAGGTCTTGGGAGCACAGATCCAGGCGGGAATTTTCCCGGAGTGGTCAAAGCCGTCCGTAGGAACAAAAGAGCCTTGCCCTGACATCTCCCGCGCCAGGTTTATGGCGTGGGTGAAAGACTTTTACGAGCTCAAAAAGGTTTATACAAAGGAGGAACCAAGAGAATGAAACTCAAATCGTTCGTCACCACCGGCACGGTAGGTCTGCTGGCCATTATCGGCGCGGCGCAGGTAGGGCGCTGGGCGTGCTCTTTGATGGCCGTTGCGCTGGCCTACTGGGGTGGCTGGGACATCGCCGAGGCTGCGCATGCCGCGCCTTGGATTATTGTTGCATCCACTGCCGGGCTGACAATGTCGCTTTATGGGATGCATGAGGACAACAAACGGTATAAGCGCAGCGGCTACGGCAAGATCGTCCGCAACCATGCCCGGAACCCGGAGTATCCGCAGAATGAGGAGAAGGGCGCATGAAGCTGGAAGAGTTGATTCGGCAGCAGGCCGAAGAGTACCTGAAAACAGCCACGCGGCTTGCAACGGAGTCCGCGATCACAGGAGACATCTGGCTGCGGATCGTCTGCCGGGAAAAATCAGAGGTCTATAGCGCGGCAGCAGATGGGCTGCTCACAGCCCTCCACGATGCGGAGGACGTCGCACATGGCTGATTACATCCACTATATCACATGGTACACCGTGTACAGCGCCAAGACCGGCGAGGTAGTGGCAGCGGGAACGTCCGCCATGTGCGCTGCGAAGCTTGGATACAAAACTGCCAACAGCTTTGCATCGTCCGTTGGACACCGACGCCATGAAAAAAAGCATCCGCACAAGTACATTTTTGAGCAGGAACGCATTGATCGTGCGGAGGTTGACTGTCTCCCTCCGCTTCGCCGTTACTGCAAAAAGAAAGGCCAGTATGCGAAAAGGAAGCAGGAATATGAACGGTAGATATGTGCGAGCCGCAGAGATTCGCTGGCATAATCGTCAGTCGGAGCGGCTGCGGCACATCCACCAGAAGAAGGAGAAGAAAAAGGTGAGCACGGTACAGATTTTTGACGCGGATTTGCGTTTTGTTAACGAAATCCCCATGCCGAACACGCTGGCGGGCATCCAGTACGCCGACCAGCTGGCAGCAGAAAAGCCGGGCCGTCTGTACGTCGTTATGGACGAGCACCGGCAGAAGGTTTACCAGAGGTGACGTACATGACTTTAGAGCAAAAGGAACGCCGCAAAGCGGTTCTGCGGTATGCAGTCAGCGTCCCCGAATGGAATCTTGCACTCAAGCATCGGGCAGCGGCAGAGCTTACGAAATGCGCAAGCCTCTTGATGAGCGTAAGCCAGATGATGCTTGCGACGGACGCGGAAGACCGCTTTTATCCGGGCAGATTAGATTATGGAATGTCTCCGACGGGATATGCAAAAGCCATTTCGGATGCAGAGTACAGCCTCGGAACAGCCGCTTCGGCGCTGGAAACCGTAGTTGCTTTGGCAGATGAGTCAAACGCCTTCCCGCTTATCAGCTCCACCCAGACCGGCGGGTTAGATGGCGCGATGGGCAACATTGAGGCGGCCTACAATTCGGGTTTTGGGTGGCTGGCAGATCTGTGCCGGGTACACGGGATGGATGAGGTGACATACAATCATGGATAAAATGACCATTTACGAGCAGTGCCGGGAAGTCCCCAAAGACGCCCAGAAGCCTATCGAAGCGGGCCGCCTGAAGGGCAAGACCGACATTAACCCCATGTGGCGTATTAAGAAGCTGACTGAGCTTTTGGGCCCGGCTGGTATGGGCTGGAAGTTCGACCCGCCAGTGTTCGAGGAAAAGACCGGAGCAAAGGGCGAAGTTGTCGTGCAGTGCTTTACGAATCTGTACGTCAGGCAGGATGATGGGGAAGCGTGGAGCGCCCCCATCCCCGGCGTGGGCGGCTCTATGCTCATCGCGCTGGAAAGGGACGGCCTTCGCACTGACGATGACGCCTATAAAAAAGCCTACACCGACGCACAGAGCGTGGCCTGCAAGGCGCTTGGAATCGGCGCGAATGTGTATTGGAAAGATGACTCCACCAAGTACACCCCGATTCCGGACATTCCCGCCCCGGTGTGCGCCTGCTGTGGAAAGAAAATCATCGGCATCAAAACCAAGGACGGGAAAAAGATGACTGCTGAGCAGGCAGCGGAACGAAGCAAGGCAAAATATGGGCGTATACTCTGCGTAGAATGCGCAAAGAAACAGCCCAAAGAAGATGGAGAAATGTCTCATGCTTAACATCGTAGCATTGATGGGCCGTCTGGTCTACGACCCGGAGCTCAAGACCACCCAGAACGGCACCAACGTGTGCAGCTTCCGCGTCGCAGTTGACCGCAGCTTTACCCGGCAGGGCGAGCAGCGTCAGGCCGATTTCATCGACATCGTCGCGTGGCGGCAGACCGCCGAGTTCGTCTCTAAGTATTTCCAGAAGGGCAGCATGATCGCCATCGAAGGCAGCTTGCAGACCCGTCAGTATCAGGACAAGAACGGCAACAACCGCACAGCTACCGAGGTTCTTGCGTCTCAGGTGAGCTTTTGCGGAGGAAAGGCCGCAGAGAAACCCGCTGTGCGCGATTTCGACCAGCAGACGGAAAAACATGTGCGCGAAGCAAACACCGCTCACAGCGCCCCACAGAGGCCTCAGAACGTGCCGGAGTATTCGCAGGGCAGCGCAGACGACTTTTCGGTCATCGACGATTCGGAGGATTTGCCGTTCTAAACGGGGAGCTGTGCTATCTGGCTATACGGGCGCGCAAAGGAGGTGAAGGCACACGGCTACCGGAAAAAGATACTACTGGCTGAAGCTCAAAGACAGTTTCATGCGGTCTGACGCGGTGGATTTTCTCATGGGTCAGAAGAACGGTGCAAACTACGTTGTTCTGTACCAGATGCTCTGCCTTATGACCATCAACACCAACGGCAGGCTTTCGCGGCAGATTGGCGAAGTGATCATTCCGTATGACGTCGGTAAGATTCAGCGCGATACCAAGTGGTTTTCTGCCGACACTGTGCACGTTGCGCTGGGTCTTTATGCGAAACTTGGGCTGATTTATCAGGAGCAGGACGGCACACTCGTGCTTGCAAACCACTCTGAAATGGTCGGAAGCGAGACCGATTATGCAGCACAAAAAAAGTTACAAAGAACGAACAAGCGTCAAATTGAAGCAGAACACTGTGGACAATGTCCACAGGATGTCCATGCCGATGTCAGCAAAAATGTCCATACAGATATTAGAGATAAGATATTAGATATAGATAAGTCGTCGTCATCTAAAGATGACTCCTCCCATATAGGGACGAGGACGACGACGAAATATCTGATAGATTATTTTTGTGAGAGCATCGGCAAACTGAGCAGAGCTGGCGAAAAAGAGCTGCCCGGTTATGTGGAGCGGCTGGGCGAAGAGCTGGTTTTGGAGATTATCAAAAAATGCGAAGACCTGGGCGGCCATAGCTGGGCGTATGTCCGCAAGGCGCTGGATGAAGCCGAAGCTCAGGGCTGCACCTCTGCCGAGGAGTACCGCAAGACCAACCCCATCGGCGGGAGCCGTGCCAAGGGCGCTTATGTCAGCCGACCGCCCGAGGAAGCCGCCAGCGCCCCCAACTGGCTCAAGAATGCCTCCCACCGCAGGCCACTGAAAAAGAACGGAGGACGAAATGCCTAGATACAAAGTCATCGTAGAGTGCAGCGGCCCGCACGGGAACGCGGCGCTTACATACCGCATCAACGCCGCGAGTCAGTTTGCGGCAGAGTTCCGGGCCTGCCAGCTGGCGGGCGACCATTACCCCGAGTATCGGGACATCAAACCAGTGAGGACGGAGGTGCTGAAAAATGGATGGAGTAAGGCTGATTAACGCAACCCCTCTTGAAAAAGAAATGCAAGAATACGCCCGGTATATTGGATACGAAGCCACAAACGAGTGCGAAAGCACCGCTGAATGTTGCGCAGATATGGTGAGCGAGGCTCCCACCATTGACCCGGAGAGCTTGCGACCGACGGCAAGTTGGATTATTGTGCGGCGCATGGCGGATGGTGCGGAGTGCAAGTGCGGGAGCTGCGGACGCAAAGAGGTTTTTACAACATTCGACCGGCACACGGAACATGCCTATTGCTGCCGCTGCGGGTGCAAAATGGAGGGCTTTTATAATGACTGAATACATCCGGCGTGAGGCTGTGTTAAAGAGCCTAGAATATACCACGATGCGGGAGGAAGGAACAGAGAACATTATCTCGCTGACCCTCCGTGCGGCACAAGAAAAGGTTAAAAAACTTCCTGTTTTGCAGGGAAAAGACCTCTTTCCCGCATGGCGCGACCCTGACAAGGACCCGCCGAAGGTCGAAGAAGATGTGCTGATTCTGTTTGAAACCGCCTACGGTGGATATGGGATTACGACGGCTAACTACGAAGATGGCACGGTCTTGTCCCAAAAGAGCGCTTTCTACTGGGAAGAAATTTCCGAGTGGGGAACCTACGATGAAGAAAGCGATGATTACTTTATTCCTAAAGGCTGGTGGGAATATCGTTATTTCAACCCGGATGACATTTACGATAACCGTGTAGATGCTCACGTGGTTGGGTGGATGCCTTTGCCGCCGAAGGAGATTGAAAAATGAGCGAATTTATCAATCGTGAAAAAGCCATCGCAAACATCAAAGCGGCATATTGCTGTGGCTGCGAACATTACAACGGCGTAAGATGCCGCGCGTGTCAGATTATGGACGCGATGGATGTGCTGGAAGATGAACCGGCGGCGCCTGTGATTGACGCAAAACTTATGAAAAAGTACCTGACCGACTGGAAAGACGGGCTGGCCGGGAGCGAAAATTGGGGGTACTCGTACGCAATCAGGGCAGAGCAAACGGTTCAGGTGCCGGATACCATACTGAACCACATTGGTTACATGCTCAATGGTGACAGCGGGGTGCAGACTGATGGTAAAGCTTGAACCCTGCAAAGACTGCCCTGGCCGGCACCCGATCTGCCATGACAGTTGCCTTAAATACGCCGAGTTTAAGCTCCAGCATATCGCAGAGCTTGCTTACACAAAGCAGATGACCGACCGGGGCGTTGTATACCACTACGACCACGAAGACCGCCACCGGGAGCGGGGCCGTAAGAAATACATGGGAGCGAACGGAGGTGCGGACAGGTGAAGCGGACTGCAAGTAAATGGGTTGACCCATCAAAGAGACTGCCTCGTAGCCTGAAGCCCGTCCTCTTTGTAGAAAAATCGCTCTTCCACGAGGAAGCAGTGGTCGGATGCTATGACTCCACCTATAAATGCTGGACGATTTTAGAGTATGGGTACAGCATCACAAGATCTATTCCAACCGAAAACGTGCGGTGTTGGATGCCGAAGCCCAAGCCGCCTAGAAAGAGGGAACCTGCAAAAGCGAACGGAGGTGCGGACAGATGAAAGTGCTTATTGCTTGCGAGGAATCGCAGGAAGTTTGCAAAGCGTTTCGGGCAAAAGGCCACGAAGCCTACTCCTGCGATATTCAGGAGCCGTCCGGCGGACATCCCGAGTGGCATATTCTGGGAGATGCGCTCAAGGCTCTGGAGGGGGGCAAGTTGTGACGATGGACGATAAAAGTCACTACATTGACGCATGGGATCTCTTGATTGCACACCCGCCTTGCACCTACTTATCCAAAGCCGGCGCAAACCGTTTGATAGTCAACGGAAAAATTCAAGAGCCTCGGTATGAGAACGGAATCCGAGCACGAGATTTTTTTCTGAAATTCTGGAATTCCGATGTGGAACGGATTGCGATAGAGAACCCTGTCCCTATGAAAATTTGGGAACTGCCCCAATACAGCCAGATCATTCAGCCGTATATGTTTGGAGATCCGTATATAAAGACAACTTGTTTGTGGCTGAAAAATCTTCCTATGCTTTTCGCAACAGATGTTGTTGTGCCGACCTCTAAATGGGTGTTTTCATCAGATCACCGTGCAAAAAAGACCGGTGACGCATGGGCGAAAAGCGGACACAGGAGCGCAAAAGCAAGAAGCAAAACATTGCCCGGCATTGCAAAAGCCATGGCCGAGCAATGGAGGTAAAAAATGAAGCCTGAAAAGAGAATAATCCGCTTTATCGTGTCAGCGGCATTGCTGATTGTGACGCTGTTATTTACATCTGAGCATGAGGATCAGCTGCTCCGTATCCCTCTGGAAGATGGCCGCTTTGAGCTGGTGTCCACCTCGCTGGTTGAAATCAAGTATTACTGAAGGGAGATGCGTGAGCATGAAAGCTGTACTTTTGAGCATTCGTCCAAACTGGTGCAAGCTGATTTGGAGTGGGATGAAAACCGTAGAAATACGCAAGACCCGACCGAAACTGGAAACGCCGTTCAAGGTGTACATCTACTGCACCGGTGCCGGGACATGGTGGCAAAGATTTCCAAAGACCGGGTTGCAGAAGATGGAGAAACGCATCGTCGGTACATTTGTCTGCGATAAAATCGACAGATTGACACATATTGGAGCAACGGGCAGCAGAGAGCCTGTCAAGCTATACATCGAAACGTCAGATTTGCAGTACGAAAACGCCGACGAACTGCTTCGAACGGCTTGCCTGACCGAAGCACAGGCTGAAAAGTATCTCAAGGGCGGTGACGGATACGGCTGGCACATCTCTGACTTGAAAATTTACGACCGCCCACGACCGTTAAGTGATTTCACAAGACTTCGGGCAACAAAATTTGGCTATGAACCTGTAGATATTGAGCGACCACCACAATCCTGGTTTTATGTGGAGGAAGGCAGATGAAGCTGACCCTATACGGCGACCCGCGCACCAAGAAAAACTCTGCCCGCATCCTCAAAAGCCGCTCAGGCGGGCGTTTTGTGGCCCCTAGCAAGGCCTATGTGGATTATGAGACGGACTGCCTGCGGCAAATCAAAAGGCCGCGCAGCCCTATCTCTGCCCGCGTGAACGTGAGGTGCGTGTACTACATGAAAACCGCCCGCCGGGTCGATCTGGCAAATCTCATCGAGGCGACCACGGACATTCTGGTAAAAGCCCGCGTGCTGGAGGACGACAACAGCCGCATCGTTGCCGCCCACGATGGCAGCCGGGTGGAGCTTGACGGGGAGAACCCAAGGGCGGAAATTGAGATTGAAGAAATGGAATGTGCAACATGAAGATCGGATTGGTTGACGTGGACGGACACAACTTCCCGAACCTTGCATTGATGCGGATTTCAAACTATCACAAGGCAAAAGGTGATGATGTTGAATGGTGGTGGAGTGATTTTATCCACTATGACATCGTGTACATGAGCAAGATTTTTTCAGACGTGTACAGCCCTGATGTGCCTGAGCCTTTGAACGCTGACAAAGTGATTAAAGGCGGGACGGGATACGCAATTCAAACCGTAGACGGAAAAGAAGTGTTCGATAAATCGAAAGACGTAGACCTTCCAACTGAAATCGAAAAGGCGTTTCCTGATTACAGCATTTACCCGCAGTTTCCGTTTGCGGTCAGCATGACAAGTCGTGGATGCCCTAGAGGATGCTCGTTTTGCCATGTTGCGGCCAAAGAGGGCCGGTGTAGCGTAAAAGTTGCAAATGTGAGCGACTTCTGGAATGGGCAAAGCGAAATAAAGGTTTTAGACCCGAATATCACAGCTTGCAGAGAAAAGCGTGATCTCATGCAGCAGTACATTGACACCCACGCCAAAATCGACTTTACGCAAGGTCTGGACATTCGCTTGTTGAATCAAGCAGACATTGAGGACATCAACAAAATGCGGATTGGCACTCTGCATTTTGCGTGGGATAATCCTAACGATGACTTGAAAGGCAAGTTTGAGGACTTCGCAAAGGGATTTCGGCGCAAGTCAAACATTGGCATGGTTTACTGTCTAACGAACTTCAACAGCACGTTGGAACAAGACCTGTATCGCATCTACACGCTTCGTGATCTGGGTTACAAGCCCTATGTGATGATTTACAACAAGCCATCCGCACCGAAAGAGATTCGACGCTTGCAAAGATGGTGCAATAACAAGATTATCTTCGAATCGGTAAAACGGTTTGAGGACTACATAACGTAAGGGAGGATGATACATGGTGAACACGAGGACGACTGACACCGACACTCCGAAGCTTGATAGCGGCGTGGACTACCGCACCGTCAAGGCGTGGTTTCAGCGGTGCCGCGACCTTGCGGCAGATATCGAAGCCCAGAAGCAAAAAATACAGCGCATCCGGGACGTGGCGGAAAAATGCACCCAGAGCCTGAGCGGGATGCCTGCGGGTGGTGGCAATGGGGACAAGGTGGGCTTCGCTGTAGAGCAGCTGGACACCGAGCGCCGACAGCTTCAGAGGATGGAGACGGACCTGTGCAATCTGCGCGTCGAGGCCACCCGGCGGGCATACTGCCTGATGGCCGAGCCGGAATGCGCCGAAGCGATTTGCGAGCACTATGTCATAGGCAAGTCTCACAAGGAAATCGCAAAAGAAGCCGGCGTATGCGGGGCAGATGTGGTCTACCGGCGAATCAAACGCGGATGCATGGCTCTGGCTGAGATATGGGACGAGTTTTCTGACGTGCAAAGTGTACAACATGCACAAGAAAACACAGCGTGATTTTGGAAGGGGTCAGCTCTTTTCAAGTCTGCAAACTTGGATGTAAAATTCTAATAAGCGGTTCAGCGCTAAGCGGTAGCCGCTTGCCACGCAGCCTCCAGAACGGTCCTTCCTTGTGACAGGTTTTCATGCTTTCCTGTTCTCCTTCACCGTTTTGCGGGCTGCTTCTATGCGAGATTTTGGAACGGCTCCATTCACAGGGCGGCGGCTCTGAGTGTCCGGGGGAGGGCGCGCACCTTCCTTTCCGCGTGGTTCGAATCCACGGTTTCGCACCAGATGGCGCATGGACTCATCCCCCACAAAGCTGCACGCTTAACCTCCCGTGCCACGAGAGAAAGCTTTGAATCCCCGAGGGTGTGGGTAGACTTCCCGACGGGATGTGCGTCAAACAACAGCCCTGGCGGAGAACCAGGGCTGTTTTATATGGCCGCCTGAGCGCAGTACGGAGCGCGTGTCAGCTGAGATATTGCTGGCTGGTTCGATTCCAAGGGCGGTGTTTTATACTCCGGTAGCTCAAGTGGTAGAGCGGCGGTCTCCAAAACCGCATGTTGCAGGTTCGAGCCCTGCCGGGAGCGCTTGCATGATCTGACGAGAGCGGGAAGTGCAATAGCGGGGCATCCAGCCGCGAAAGTTCTGGACGCAGAGGCTTTGCATCCGACAAGCAAAGCCTCTTATTTTGATATTCTGACCGTTCGGATTTCCGGGCGGTTTTTCTTTTACATGAGCTTAAAGAGGTGGTGGCGGTGGCCTACAGCAAAAACAAAAGGATAGGCAGACCGCCCGTCTTTGAGAGCAAAGAAGAACTTGAGAAAAAAATCGAAGAGTTCTTCAAAAGCTGTGAAGGGAGCGTCCTAGAAGACGAAACCGGAAAGCCTGTTTTGGACAAATACGGAAACGTGATAAAAATCGACGAACGTCCAGAAACGGTCACCGGTCTAGCTTTGGCGTTGGGGTTTAAGTCTCGGCAATCTTTGATTGACTATCAAGGAAAGGCTGAGTTTTCTGACACGATAACGCGCGCGAAGCTTCGATGCGAGAGATACGCCGAAGAACGGCTCTATGATCGCGACGGAAACGGCGGGGCAAGATTCAGTTTGCAAGTCAATTTCGGGTGGAGCGATAAACCGAAAGAAGCAGAGCAGGAAGAGCGTCACGATGATGGTTTGATAAAGGCCTTGAATGCTGCCGCAGACATCAGCCCGCCGGATGACGTGGAGATGCTGCCGGAGGAAGAGGACGACAATGCGGAAAAGTAACGGTTTTCGCTGGAAAGCCCTCAGCCAGCGGCAAAAGCAGGTTCTTTGCTGGTGGACACCGCAGAGCGCATACAGCGGCTACAATGGCATCATTGCTGATGGCGCTATCCGATCGGGCAAGACCTTTGCCATGAGCTTTTCGTTCGTCCAGTGGGCTATGACCTGTTACAGCGGCCAGCAGTTCGCCATGTGCGGCAAGACCATCGCCAGCTTCCGGCGCAACGTGCTGGGGACGCTCAAACAGCAGCTTGCAGCCCGTGGCTACAACGTCAAGGAGCATCGGGCAGAAAACTGCATGACCGTCAGCAAGAGCGGCCGAACCAACAAATTTTACTTTTTCGGCGGCAAGGACGAGAGCAGCCAGGACCTGATCCAGGGCATCACCCTTGCAGGGGCATTCTTCGACGAGGTGGCCCTGATGCCGCAAAGCTTCGTCAATCAGGCCACGGCCCGTTGCTCTGTCACCGGGTCAAAGTTCTGGTTCAACTGCAACCCGGGCAGCCCGCAGCATTGGTTTTATCTGGAGTGGGTGCGCAAGTGCCGTTCCCGCAAGATGATGTATCTCCATTTTACGATGGACGATAACCTGTCACTTGCCGAGGACATCAAAGAGCGCTACCGCAGCCAGTACAGCGGCGTTTTCTACCAGCGCTACATTCTGGGCCTGTGGACGGTGGCCGAGGGCCTTGTTTATGACATGTTCGACCGCAAGAAGCACGTCGTTGATGTGCTTCCGGCGCTGTCTCCAAAGGGCGCGTATGTGGCGTGCGACTTCGGCACCCAGAACGCAACGGTTTTTTTGCTGCTCCAGAAGCAGGCAGATGCAGACTGCTGGATCGTCACCCGGGAGTACTACTACAGCGGGCGAGAACAGAAGCGGCAAAAGACCGTGGGCGAGTACGTCGCAGACCTCAAGGCGTGGCTGAACGGTCTCAAGCCGGAGAGAATCATCGTTGACCCCTCTGCCCTGCCCCTGATTACAGAGCTGCGCAAAAACGGCTTTACCCAGACCCCCGCAAACAACGATGTTCTGAGCGGCATTCTGGACGTGCAGACCATGCTGCAGACCGGGAGGTTGAAAATCTACAAAGACTGCAAGCACACGCTGGAAGAGTTCGGCGTGTACGCTTGGGATCCAGATAAAGACGACACCGTGCTGAAGGTCAACGACCACTGCATGGACGCTATCCGCTATTTCGTGCGCACAAAGCGCCTTGTGAAACTGAGGGATTGATTTTGAGCACTGTATACACATTCCAGACCTTCCAGCAGGCGCAAGCCGCCGGGAAACAGCCTGATTTCATCCGGCGGTTCGTGCAACAGCACTGCGCTTCCAAGCCCTACAAAATGGCTCTGGACGCAGACCTGTACGATGCCCAGAAAAACCCGGGGGCTGAACGCTTCGCGCAGGCTTACGCTTTAATGCTGAAGCGCCTATCCAAAAACACCAGGCAGGACACCCCACACCCCGATATGGTCAAGAGCAATCTTTTCCGGCGGCTCAACAAGCAGCGGGCGACCTACTCCCTCGGAAACGGCGTGGTCTTTGCGGACGATGGCGTGGACAAGGGGAAGCTTGGGCAGAACTTTGATGAGCGAATCCAGAAAGCCGGATATTTCGCCCTGATCCACGGTGAGAGCTTTGGCTTCTGGAACAACGACCATCTGGTGGTTTTCAAGCTGACCGAGTTCGCGCCCCTGTACGATGAAAAGACAGGCCTTTTGCAGGCGGGTGTGCGCTTCTGGCGGCTGAATCCTGACACGGATATGCACTATATCCTGTACGAGCTGGACGGCTTCACTGAGTACACGGAAAGCAAAATCGGCAATGTGATGCAGGAGACAACGCCGAAGCAGGCATACAAGAGCGTGACCGTCACCACACCCGGCGGCGGGCTGGAAAGCGTGGAGGGCGAAAACTACAGCGCTCTTCCCATTGTGCCGCTGTGGGGCTCAGACCTGCACCAGAGTACCCTTGTGGGTCTGAAAGCCTACATCGACAACACCGATTTGGTGATGTCCGGCTTCTGCAATGACCTGCATGACTTTTCAGAAATCTACTGGCTGTGTGAGAACTTCAACGGCATGACCGATGACGAGCTGCAGGAGTTCCTTGTCAAGCTGAATCTGTACCACATTGCAGGCGCAGACACCAGCCAGGGCGGCAAGATCACCCCCTACACCACCGAGATTCCTGTGGCGGCCCGGCAGACTCTGCTGGAGCTGCTCCATACACAGGTGTATGAGGACTTCGGCGGTCTGGATGTGCACTGCGTCAGCGCAGACAGCACCAACGACCATCTGGACGCAGCCTATGAGCCGCTAAACCAGAACGCAGACGACTTCGAGGCGCAGGTCAAGCCGTTCATCCGGCAGATCTGCGCACTGGCTGGCTTTGACAATGCTATGCCGGCATTCAACCGCAGCAAGATCACCAACACAGCTGAGCAGGTCAGCATGGTGATTTCCGAGGCCGCCATCATCGGGCAGGACATGGCAATCGACCTGCTGCCAAACCTGACCCCGGAACAAAAGGAGCAGGCCAAGGTCGCGCTGATGGCCGAGAGCGCAGCACGGGAGACCGTGGGCGAGGAGGAAGGGGCAAAAAATGAGACATGACCCAGATAGAATGGCCGATGCAATCCTTTTTGTTGCTGACATTGCGATTGTTGCCGGGCTGTTTCTGGCTGTTGCGCAGGCGATTGGCTTATGACCGACCGTGACCGCATCTCTACCCGCCAACTAAACCGCCTTCGCCGCCGCATTTTGCGGGTGTACGGCAATGCCCGCCGGGAGATGCAGGAGCAGCTGACTGAGTTTTTGGCCAAGTACAAAGCACTGGACGAGCGCAAACGGGCGCAGCTGGATGCAGGCGAGATCACCGAAGAGGATTACCGCATCTGGTTGCAAAATCAGGTCTTTCAGTCCGATTTGATGCACGCCAAGCTGGACGGCATCACACAGACCTGCACCACAGCCCAAGAGACGGCCTACAAGCTGGCCCGGGACGAGCAATACAATATCTTTTCCTTTGGCGCAAACTGGGCTTTCTACGAGCTGGAACAGGCCGCAGGTGTGACGTTCGGGCTGACCCTGTACAACACTGAAGCTGTCAAGCTCCTGCTGAAGGAGAACCCCCGCATGGTACCCAACAAGCGAATCAAGAGCGAGAGCAACCGCACCTATGACGCCCGGGTGTTCAATCGCTACGTCATGCAAGGCATCGTGCAGGGCAAGAGCGTCCACGACATCGCCACACAGGCCGTCAACGGAATGGCTGATACAGAGATACACTGGGCCATGAACAACGCTATCACGGCCCTCACCAGCGCCCAGAACGCCGGGGCTTTGCAGCAGATGCGAAACGCCCAGGCTTTGGGCATCGAGGTCAAAAAGCGGTGGAACTCCACCCACGACTACCGCACCCGTGAGATGCACCGCCTGCTTGACCAGCAGACAGCAGAGCTTGACGAGCCGTTCAAGGTCATGGGATACGAGATACAGCGGCCCGGCGACCCCAACGCAGCGCCGGAGATGGTTTACCACTGCCGCTGTGTGCTGTCCTCTGCGCTGGTCAAGTATCCCCGGCAGAACGCCATGCAGCGGGACAATGTGACCAAAGAGACCACCCCTGTCATGGATTACACCGAGTGGTATAAATCCAAGGGCGGCAAAGAAGCCGAGCAAATGTGGCGGGCAGAAGAGAGAAAACGGAGAAAGGAGAACGCAAAGCATGAAAAATAAGAAGTTTGGGATTGTCGTAATCAACGATGACTTTTTCTTGAACTTTTGCCGTAATTTTAAGCCCCCGTGTGGTTACATTAAGCCAAAACACGCGCGGCCTTCCTACGGAAATGGCGCAAAGTCGCATGGAGCACACAAACGCCTTATCAGGACAATGGAAGGATTCAGAAAAAGAAAGAAGGGATGAACCGTGGTTTTGCCGATGGAAAACACCGAAAAGATGATTTTTCCGGGCGTTGGCAAGTATGGAATCCCTGAAATCAAGCCGGAAACGGACATCCGCATTGACAAACTGGAATGGATCCCGGTCAATTATGCGCTGACAGCCAAAGAAAAGGCCACAAAAGGCGTGCATTTTTACAAGGACGATTACCAGTTTGAACGGTTTTGGAACAACCCAGACGAATACATTCCCCTTTTGCAGCAGTTCGGCGCGGTATGTTCGCCGGATTTTTCGCTTTACAGCGATATGCCGCTTGCGGTGCAGCTTTTCATGCACTACAAAAAGCACTGGCTGGCGGCATACTGGCAGGCGCACGGCATCCACGTCATTCCAACGCTCTGCTGGTGCGGCGAGCAAAGCTATGACTGGTGCTTTGACGGAGAGCCTAGAAACGCCATCGTGAGCATTTCGAGCCACGGCACACAATCTGACCCATACGAAGCAGAGTGCTTTGCCAAACACTGCCGTAAGGCGCTGGAAGTGCTGCAACCAAGCAGCATTTTGTGGTACGGAAAGTGCCCGGCGGAGTTCGACTGGAACGTGACCAAAATCAAGCCGTTTGAATTTGAACGGAAGGAGTATCGATATGAGCAAAAGAGGTAGCGGCTCCGGCAACACCCGCATGGGTGGTAGCAAAGATGGTACCATTGCAGGCGGCGCAAAAAGAACGATAGAGGTCCGCTACATTGAGGGCCGTGGGTGGTCACGTGGACGGTATGATACAGAGGTGCTGGAGGCTACCACGGACGGAAAGGGCAACTTAACGTTCGAGTATGCACAGCCAGACACGAAAGAAAAGACCGCGAAAACCAACAAAACCAACTATCTGACGTACAATGTTCAGGCGGGCGCTGTTGATGGAAAGTCTTTCGGCATCAACTGGGACAAGGTGCAGTCTATCAGCGGCCAAACTTACAGTATGCGCGCAGAAGCAAAAGAACACGGCCTTTCTTGGGACGGCGCCACAAAATCGTGGAAGCGTAAGAAATAACCATGAAATTTAACTACGACATCAAATTCACCGACAACACCCCGCAGCTGCATGAGGCGCTGGACTCGTGGGCAGAGCGGGTGCTGACCATCTGGGGCATGAAGGTGCAGGACTACGCCCAACTGCTTGTGCCTACCGGCACGGCAGACAGCACGGGCATTGAGGGCTATGTGGGCGGTGCGCTCAAGCAAAGCCTGACCTTTGTTCTCGACCTCGCAAAAAAGACCGTGACCATCGGTAGCAACCTGTTTTACAGCGTCTATGTTGAGCTTGGCACGGGCATCTTTGCCGAGAAGGGCAACGGAAGAAAAACGCCGTGGGTCTGGAAAGACTTCAACGGCAAGTGGCACTTTACCCGGGGCATGAAAGCCCGACCGTTCCTCCGCCTGGCGGTGGAGGAGCACATCGAAGAGCTGCGAGAGATCGCGGTGGAAGAAGGAAACAAGGAGGTATAAGGATGACAGAGCTTGAAAGTTTGAGCGCGCAGCTTGAAGCTGCTGTGAAAATGCAGGCAAACGCAGAAAGGCTTTATCATAAGTCTGCCGAAAAAATTGAAAAACTCAAAATGCAGATGCTTGAGGTGAAGGAAAAGAACAGGCCCAAGGCTGCAAAAGTCGAAGAGTTGTTTGCGGCTGGTGTTCAGGCACGCAAGGCGCTTCAGGAGATGTGTGATAACGCATACGGCGAGGGTAAAGCCAAAATTTCTGTTTTGGTCTATGTTCCGGCCGAAGCGCAGGACTATCCGACAGACACAGACTGTGAATTTTCGCTCTAAAACTAAATACTCAGCGGTTGGCGCACAGCGTCAGCCGCTTTTTTATGCCGCTTTAGCTCAGTCTGGCAGAGCACCGGATTTGTAATCCGGGGGCCGTGGGTTCAAGCCCCACAGGCGGCACCACACCGGCAGCACGTCCGGCAAATAAACCTTATTGCCAAGCATGGCAGCCCGAGCAAGGGCAGAAAGGACTATCACATGGCACTCAAAAGAGCTGACATCCGCACGATTCTGGAGAACCCCGAAACCTCCAACGATGACAAGGCCAAGGCCATTCTGGACGCCCTGCACAAGGAGACAGACGAACTCAAGGACCAGCTGGATGCAGAAAAAGCAGCCCGCACACAGGCCGAGAAAGACCGGGACGCAGCCAACAGCGACAAGCAGGCCGCTGAACAGGCACTGACCGACTACAAGGTCCAGCAGACCCAGAAGGACACCCACGCAGCAAAGGAAGCCAAGTTCCGGGAGCTGCTGAAGTCCGCCGGGGTGTTGGACAAGTATGCTGATCGGGTCGTGCGGCTGTCCGGCGAGGACATCGACAAGCTGGAGTTGGACGAAAAGGGCGAAGTCAAGGACGCAAAGAAACACGCCGACAGGCTGAAGGCTGACTGGGGCGACTTCGTGGCTACAACGACCACCACCGGCGCGAAGGTGGACACCCCGCCCACCAATACCGGCTCCAAAATGACCAAAGACCAGATTTTTGCAATCAAGGACGCTGGCGAACGTCAGGCCGCGATTGCTGCAAATGCCGACCTCTTTACAGGCGGCGGAAAGGACTAATATATGGCAGCAAAAGAAAACCTTATCGTAACTACCGACATTACCGTCAACCCCCGAGAAATCGACTTCGTCACCCGGTTCCAGCGCAACTGGCAGCATCTGCGCGACATCATGGGCATCATGCGGCCCATTCGGATGCAGCCCGGCACTACCCTCAAGAGCAAGTACGCCGAGGGTACGCTTCAGAGCGGCACTGTTGCTGAGGGCGAGGAGATCCCCTACAGCAAGTTCACCGTCAAAGAAAAGACCTATGCTGACATTACCGTCGAAAAGTTCGCCAAAGCCGTCTCCCTGGAAGCCATCAAGAAGTACGGCTACGATGTCGCCGTTCAGAAGACCGATGACGAGTTCCTGTACCAGCTGACCGCGAACGTCACCGACCGCTTCTACAAGTACCTGAACACCGGCACCCTGAAAGGTACTCCCAAGACCTTCCAGATGGCTCTGGCGATGGCAAAGGGCAGCGTTGAGGACAAGTTCAAGAACATGCACCGCACCGTCACCGGCGTCGTGGGCTTCGCCAACATTCTGGATGTGTACGAGTACCTGGGCGCGGCCAACATCACCGTTCAGAACCAGTTCGGCTTCCAGTACATCAAGGACTTCATGGGTTACAACACCATCTTCCTGCTTTCCAGCGGCGAGATCGCGCGAGGAAAGGTCATCGCGACCCCGGTGGACAACATTGTCCTGTACTATGTTGACCCCGCCGACAGCGACTTTTCCAAGGCTGGTCTGGTCTACACCACCGCGGGCGAGGCAAGCAACCTCATCGGCTTCCACACTCAGGGCAACTACCACACCGCAGTCTCTGAGAGCTTCGCTGTCATGGGCATGACCCTGTTCGCTGAGTATCTGGACGGCATCTCTGTCCAGACTATCACCCCGGGCGAGTAATCGCCCTTTTTGAGTAGGAGGAATCCAATGACCGTCCCTGAGCTGTGCGTTTACACGCA